>OLSC01000534.1_pt1 | contig 46103 bp, 43 predicted proteins | sample 1672881 | NCBI WGS metagenome assembly OLSC01 (sample SAMEA3136733, study PRJEB25190) | human gut metagenome | biome: human gut; feature: human-associated habitat; material: faeces | place: Austria | collected 2013 | reverse complement strand
TGCCGATAAAGAAAGAAAAAACGCAGTCTGCATTAAATAATTTTGATGAATTTACTATGCTTGATGCAGGAGTGATGGCGCCATATATTGGGTTTACAGAAGCGGAAGTGAAGAATCTTTGCGAAAGATATCATAGAGATTTTGAAAAAGTAAAATATTTATATGCTAGCTATCTGTTGGGAGACTATCAGGTATATAATCCTGAAGTAATAATAGATGTCTGCATGCAGGGTAAATTTAGAAGTTATTGGTCTGAAACTGGTACGTATGAAACGATTAATCCGCTGATTAATATGGATTTTGATGGTTTGAAAACGGTGATTATTGAAATGTTATCTGGCGCAGATGCAGAAGTAGATGTAAGGTCTTTTCGAAATGATATAATTGGATTCGCAAATAAAGATGATGTTATTACTTATTTAATTCATCTGGGACATTTGGGATACAATTCGAATACCAGAAAAGCTTTTATTCCAAATGAAGAAATACGGCAGGAACTCATTCGTGTGATAAAAAGAAAAAAATGGAATGAAATGCTTACTTTTCAGCAAGAATCAGAACATTTGCTGGAAGCTACACTTGATATGAATGAAGAAGCGGTTGCAGAGGAAATTGAGAAAATCCATATGGAGTATATTTCAGATATTAAGTATAATAAAGAGAATTCCCTAAGTAGTGTACTTGCAATTGCATATCTCAGTTCAATGGAATATTATTTTAAACCAGTTCGTGAACTGCCGACAGGACGTGGATTCGCAGATTTTGTATTTCTTCCAAAACCAGAATACATTTCCAGTTATCCAGCGCTTGTTGTAGAGCTTAAATGGAATAAGAGTGCAAAAACAGCATTACAGCAGATAAAAGAGAGAAAATATCCTGAATCAATAAAACAGTATACAGGAGATATTTTACTGGTAGGGGTAAATTATGATAAGAAGACAAAGAAACATCTGTGTTTGATAGAATCATATGAGAAGAAGGAAAAGAAATAGGTGGAAATAATGACTGAAGAACAAAGACGTAAAATAAAGAGCTATGATTATTTAAATCAGATTGCACTAAAAGGAAAGACTCTTTTTACAGGATCGTCTCTTATGGAAATGTTTCCTATCTGTGAAATTGCCAGAAGCAGGGGAATTGAAGAAGTTGTTTATAATCGTGGTGTTGGTGGCTTAAATACAGATGAATTTCTGGAATATATTCATATATTGCTTTTGGATTTGGAGCCATCAAGGATTTTTATCAATATTGGAACAAATGACATTACAGAGAAAGATTTTGGTGATCAATGATTTGATCACTTAATGGATAATTATAGAAAGATTCTGGAAATTATATATGAAAAACTGGATAAACCCGAAGTTTATGTGATGGCTTTCTATCCGGCGAACCTTCATCTCCCATGGCAAACTGCGGAATCCATAGAATGGATGAAACTACGGACGCCGGAGAATATTGAACGATGTAACAAAGAACTTAAGAAAATCGCAGAATTTTTTGGATGTAATTATCTGAACTGTAATGTCGATCTTATTGATAAAAACGGTGAACAGAAGACAGAGTATGCTATTGATGGTGTTCATATGTATGCAAATGGATATTTAAAAGTTTTTGATTCTTTGGTACAGTATTTGCATTAATTTAAGAAGACGAGGAAGCGTAAAATAATGACTTATTATGATCAGGAAAATCAGTTCCTGCGGCAGCGTTTGCAGAAGGAAATTCCGATTTTGACAGCATTAATACAGAATTTGTATAAGGAACTGGACCGGAAGTTTCATTTAAACGGAGCAAAAGTTCCAGTGACATTTGGATTTGAAACAGATTCTTTGGGATCCTATACGAGACGGAGTTCCCATGAAGATGAGCATTTTCATTTTTCACTGTTCTTTGTTGCATATGGAGTAAAGAATCCACTGTCAAAAGAAGATCGTATTGATTTATTTAAACATGAGTACGCACATTATATGCAGTACAATATGCAGATACCTGAGAAGTATAAATGGCAGGCAGGAACACATGGAAGTGCATGGAAATATTGTTGTTCTCTTATAGGGGCTGCTCCGACGCCTTATTATAAGGCAGGGGAAGCACTGATGGATTACAACTATGACAATGTTTTAAAGAATCGGATTCATGATAAGACAGTACCGATTCGGGATACTTATCAACGTCTGCAGAAAGCGCAGAAGGAAAAGGACGAAGTTGTTCAATATAAGATTGGAGACAGTGTTACACATCCGAAATTCGGAAATGGAATTGTAGAAAAGATTAATCCGAGGTCTGGCGGAGTTCATCTTCATATCCGTTTTAATGAAGATGTGAAATGTATAGATCAGAAGTGGTTGATTAAAAAGTATAAAAAGTAGAGGTGTGGACAATGAGCGAAGCAGAAGAAATAAACGATAAGAATAAAGATCTTACTCATGAAGAATATATTCAGGCAGCAGAGTACTGGAAGCAGAAGGATGCCCAGGCTGTAAAGATGGATCGTGAAACTCTGCAAAAAGAAGTGGAAGTTTATATTCAGGAAAATAACACTTGCGCACTTGCAATACGAAGGAGGAGTTAAAATAAATGGTTAAAAATATTATGAGAGATCCGTTATTTCTCTCACAGAAATCAGAAACAGCAACGAAAGAAGATCTTCAGATCGGAAGGGACCTGATGGATACATTAAGAGCGAACAGAGAACGATGCGTCGGAATGGCAGCGAACATGATCGGAGTGAAGAAGAATATTATTATCGTAAATATGGGATTTGTCGATATCGTAATGTTTAATCCAGTCATTGTTTCAAAGAATGAGCCTTTTGAAACAGAAGAGGGGTGTCTGTCCTTGGACGGAGTTCGTAAGACGGTCAGATATCAGAATATCGAAGTGGAATATTACGATTTTGCCTGGAAGAAACAGCGCCAGAAATTATCCGGCTGGACTGCACAGATTGTACAGCATGAAGTGGATCATTTGTCTGGAAGACTTATTTAGGCAAGATAATATTTTGAGGATAAATACATTAAAGCACTTGTATTATTATTCTGACTTTGGTATACTGTACCGATTTAGCGATGACGCTATCTGGCAGGAACGGGATACGAAGGGAGAATATGATGTTTCATTATGTTACAGACAAAGTATTTTTAAAAGAGTCCTACAGTGTATGTGCGGACACAGTTAATCAATTGGTGCAGAAGCTTAAGAGCTATGGAATTCAATCGAGTATGTCAGTGGTTGGAAGTAAGAAATATGATTTGATCACACAGAATGAAAAAGAACCGATAGATTATGATTTCAATTTGTGGATTGAATCTGCAGAAAACATCATGAGTGATCCAAGGCAATTAAAATGTACAATTATGGAAGCGTTTAATGAAGTTCTGAGACATAAAGGATGGGGGACTTGTAATGATTCTACATCAGCACTTACAACAAAAAAACAAGTATTGGATAAGAAGAACAAAACACCTTTTAGTATTGATGTTTGTATAGTGAGAAGTGATAGCTGTGGCAATTGGTATAGATTGATTCATTCAAAAACAGGATATATACAGGATGATCAGTACTATTGGTCGATGGGGCTGTTTGTAAAAAAATTAGAAGAAAAAGAAAATTACCTTAGACATCGCCATTGGATGAAAGTAAGAAAAGCATATCTGGAGAAGAAAAATATGTATTTGTCCAGACAGGAGTTGAATAATCATTCGTCTTATAATTGCTATATTGAAGCAATTAATGAAGTGTATAATAAAGTATCGTCTAAAGACTGATTTTCTGATAAAGGGAAAATCATTGCCTGTGATTCAGGTTACTATTAAAGAGTATGTATAAGTTATTGTAAAAAATAAAGAGTTATTTTTAGCAGAAAGAACTATGCTATAGTTTTTTCTGCTATTCTTTTATAAAAGTTATATACGGGATGTTGTTGAATTCTTAAGTTGATATTAAACAATGTAATCTATTTGCCTATATGTGTAGAGTAATAACAGTACATGAGACGTTAAGCTATTAACATGCGACATAACTGTCACTATGAAATATACAAATAAAATTGTATAATATAAAAAAGGAGGACAGAAAAATGAATGATTTGGGTAATAGAATAAAAGAACTTAGAATAGCGGCGGGATTAACACAGGAAAAATTAGCAAACGATTTAGGAATTGCTGAAAGAAGTATACAGAGATACGAAAGTGGATGCAGGATGGATTCATACATATTGAAAGAATTAGCTAATTATTTTAATGTGTCTGCAGATTATTTATTAGATTCGAAAAGTTATGAAAAAGTGTTAGAAGAGAAAAATTCTATTTTAAAAGGGGAAAGAGGATATAACGTTCTATATAGTAAATATATGAAATGTTTAAATGATTATGAGATTATAGAAGATGCGACGTACTATTGGATACAATCTGATGGTAAAAACATAGGTGGACAGACACAGTGGGTAGGATGGTATGATGACGATTGTACATTAGAAATTAGAAAATTAAGACCAGTAATACCGGAAAATGTAATAAAAATATGTTCAAAAATTAAAGAGAGACCAATGGTGATTAATAGTCTAGAAGATGCAATAGTTTATTTAATATATGGCGGTCAAGCAGTTATAAAAGCTGATATATGTGAAAGGTATCTGCCCCAGTTTTGTGAAGACTATATAGTTCCGATTAAATATGTAGGGGGGTATCGATAATTTGTTGATACGAATTTTGCATTTGATAGAAATTTCCTAAGTTCTTGATAATTGAAGTGATAGGCACTAAAGAGGGTTTATTTTATGATAGATGAAAATATTTTGAAACATATAAATACACATACTGAAAAATCAGCTGAAGATTTTGCAGCAGTAAAAACGTTAGAATTTTTTTTAAGATCAAATGGAAAGATTAATACAAATTTTTCGTATAATGATAAATGGCCTAATTCAGATGGTACATTTGAGTTAGTGTCCAATCCTGATAATTCAAGAATACCCGAGCAAAATTTTTTCGTGCAAATAAAAGGGACACATTATCTTAAAGAAAGTGAAGGCGTAATGAGCTATTCACTGCAAAGTCTGGCATTTCCAGCAAGTATTTGTGCAATGACTACTTTTGATCCTGGAATTCTTTTTGTAGTGTCTAATCCTGATGAACGTGGGGAGGAAAGAATTTTTTGGAAATACATGTCCTCTGAATTTGTTCATTCTATTGATTATGCGAAAAAAAGTTGCACGGTTAAATTTACTTGCGATGATGAAATAAAAAATACAGACGAAAGTATAGATGAATTTTGTAATCGACTTGTAAAAATTATAGAAGATCATAAATTTTCTTTGCAACTAGATAAGAGAATATATTCTAAAAATGAAATAGAGAGAATGGTACGGGAGTGTAATAAAGATATTACAGATAGTATTAACCACTTGGAAATTTATAATGCAACTAGAGATAATATTTCTAAGGAAATGTTAAAATCATTAAATAGATTTTGCGTAGCTGTTCTTTTATTGAATACGTTACAGAGTGGAACAGAAAAAATTAATATTCAATTGGCATGGGAACGTTCTTTATTAAAGAGTGATACAAAATATTTGGGAAAATTTTATAAAGCATTAGAATATATAGGATATTATATACCAGAAGAGGGACAATCGGAACGTCTGATGTTAAAATATTATGATTTTTTGTGGCAGATTAGAAATACATTGCAAACGTATCATGGTATTTCTGTACTTGAAAATCTTGAGAAGTTCCCATTATCTATAAATAAAGTAGATAAAGAATATTATGAAATGGTTGCCATGGCAATTGAAAATCTCAAAATAGAACATTATTTACCGGAATCATCACGATTTTATGTCCATAAAAAAACATCATTTTATATAGGAAAAGAGAGATACTATGAAGTTACATTACAATTAGCAGGAATTTATGCAACTAAATATAATCGAATTACAGCATATACTAAAAAAGATATTACTACAAATTATTCGATTCAGATCGAGTACTCTAATGTTGATATTAATTTATGGGAAATTCATTCAAAAATAAAAGTAATAACGAATTGGAGAGTTTCTATTGATCCAGTATGCCTTAATAAATTAAGTAAAATATTACATAATAGTTTAAAACTCAATTCTAACTACAGAGAGTATCGTTCTTTGATGAATTTTCTTACAGAAACAGGTATGAACCTTCTGGAATTAATTGATTTAAAGGAAATTGAGTTTGAACAGATATTAAAGGATATTTATGCGGACAGTAATACATTTTTATTTAGAGATATATTATTAAAATTGAGAAATGAATATGCAGAGGCATCTGAAAAAAAGGGGAAAAATATAGTAAGATATTTGTTGCTTAATTTGCGGGAAGAACTGATAGAAAATGTAATAGCGAATGAAAAAGCTTTAACAGATGATCTTTATGTGGATAAGAGATGTTATCCTTTTGATAAAAACCCTTTTATATCCAATTTACCAGGGAGCAGAACAGGGGAAAAAAGCAGAAGAAAAAATATATTGAAAATAGAAACTAAAAAGAACTTAGATGTTGTGTTCCCATATTTAAAAGTTTATGATAGAACAATGCAAACAGGGGAGATTTATTTTAAAAATAATACGATTGTGGATGATTCTGAAATAAAAAAATATAACAGAACTTTAGATTCGTGGGAAATAAAAAAGGGATATACATTGAATCAAGATGATAAATATACCTGTATTGATTCTTATGAACAAAATACATTGGTTATTTTGAAAAAATTATTAGAAATGTCTAAAAGAAAAAATAGCGAGCAACATACACTTAATCAAAAATTTATTAAAGAAAATGAAAAAATATTTTCAGATAATTTGAAAAAGCAGGCATTAAAAAATGCTTTTATTAATTCGGGAATTTTATTGATTTATGGAGCTGCAGGAACAGGAAAAACAACACTTATAAATTATATTTCCGACATGTTTTATGGTAAGCAAAAACTTTTTCTTGCGAAAACACATACAGCTTTAAAGAATTTGAAACGAAGAATTGATGATTCTGAAAGTAATTCTGACTTTTCTACTATTGATAGCTTTGTAAAAAAGAAAAAGACTAAACTATATGACATTATTTTTATAGATGAATGCAGTGTTATAGATAATCGAATAATGAGGGAATTTATTGATAAAGTATCGGAAGAAACGCATTTAGTTCTTGCCGGAGATATTTATCAAATTGAAGCAATTGATTTTGGAAATTGGTTTTTCTATGCGAAAGATATTATAAAAATACGAGGCTCTAATGTTGAGTTAATGAATACATGGAGAACGAAAGATAAGAAATTAATTGGTTTATGGGATGAAGTGAGAAAACGCGAATTTATGATAGCAGAAAAATTAGTTATAGACGGTCCCTTTTCTGCTGAAATTGGACCTGATATATTACAAACAGAAGAAGCAGACGAAGTGGTTTTGTGCTTAAATTATGACGGAAAATTTGGACTAAACAATATGAATAATTATTTTCAGTCTGCAAACAAAAAAGGAGAAGCGATTACATGGGGAGAATGGAACTATAAAAAGGGCGATCCGATTTTATTTAATGATTCTAAAAGATTTCCTATACTATATAATAATTTGAAAGGGAAAATTATTGAGGTTTGGAAAATTCCTCGACAGGAAATTAATTTTGTAATAGATGTGTATACAGTATTAACAGAAGAAGAGTGCAGGAAATATGATATCAAATTTATAAGTTGTGACGGAAAAAATACACGAATTCAATTTGGGGTATTCCGTTATGATGCAAGTGATTTGGAGAAGAATACAGAAGAAATAAAGATGAAAGCTGTTGTTCCATTTCAGCTTGCATATGCAGTATCTATTCATAAAGCGCAAGGATTAGAATATGAATCAGTTAAGATAGTTATTCCTGAGAGTAATTCTGAAAAAATAACACATGGAATTTTTTATACTGCAATAACTCGTGCAAAAAAGAAATTGAAAATATATTGGAGTTCTGAAACAATGAAAAAAGTCATAGATGGTTTTTCTGGAGAGGTATCTAGAAAAGAGAGTCTTGAGATTATTAAGAAAAAGTTGGGAGTTTCTTGTTAGCTATAAAATGATTACTTTTTGTTAGACTAATATTCATTAAGGGTTACTTTACGCAAAAATGGTTTCATGATATCATTATTTCAAGTAGAAAGATTGGATGTCTTAAATTGCAAATTTAAGACATCAGCAACAAACAATTAAAAGTACAAACAACAAAAGAAGGATACACCAATGACGCAGGAAAAACTACAGAAATTACATAATGGGTTCGAGACTGCATATATAGACGAAGCGGTTGCTTCTAACCTTGCATATAAACCGCAATTTGTCTCAAATAATTACAAACAGGGACGGAAAGTATTATCTTCGATTGAGGATGAACTGTTAGCGTGTGATCAGTTTCAGATCAGTGTTGCATTTATTACACTTGGAGGAATTGTGCCGTTACTTCAGACCTTGCGTGAGCTGGAGAAGAAAGGGATTAAAGGAGAAGTTCTCACAACAAATTACCTGAATTTCAGTGAACCGAAAGCTTTGGAAAAGCTGAAATATACAGAATCATTATAGGCAGTTCAAATATAACCAGGACTGCGCTTACGACAAACAGGGAATGGAATACTCGTATAATTTCCACGAAAAAAGGTGAAGTTGCGCAGGAGGTTATCAGGGAATTTCATGTACTCTGGAATAGTGAGTATACGCTTGATTATGATGATTTCTATGAGAAATACAAAGAGCAATATCAGATTATAAAAAAACAGTATACTGAGGGTCTGACCATCTAACTAACCGATAAATAAAATAATGAATTAGTAAAAAGTTGATGAAAAGTCTATAAATGTAATGTGACATTGGAGTTTAGCGCAATAGAGTTTGAATATTGTGGATCGCTTGAATTGTTGGAAGAATTCTTTCATAAATATATTAATATTAGAAGTTGTCAGTTATTAAGGATTAATCCTGAAACGAAGAAGTGGAATTGCTCTATGGCAACAAGGGCGAATTGCAGGGAAACCAGGTATTTGCCGATTTGCTGCCTCATCTGATCAGGGTAATAGAAAATGCCGGAATGCTGATCATTGATGAATTTGGCAATAGTCTTCATAATAAATTGGCTGAAAAAATTATTGAATTCTTTATGGAGAATGTTGCTTTACGCTAAAATGGTTTCATGCTATCATTATTTTAGTTGAAAATTTTGATGGCATGAAGCTATTTTTGATTGGAGGCATGGAAGATTTGAACTTTAACTATTGCTATAAAATTACTTATGAATCAGGGGAAACTTATGACAGACGAAGAAATGAGCTGTCAGTAGAAATTTCAAAAGAAGACTATAAGAAAATTATAACAGGAGTATTACAGGAAAGACCGATTGAGCAGATTGAAGGGATTTCGGATGTAATTGATAAAATGACGGAAAATGTTGAATTTGCGGATCGTTTTATGAATAAAAATGGTTCATTAAGAAAAACACCATTAAAGAAAAAAAGAGCTATTTCAAAACTTGAATTTTTTATTCCGGAATATGAGTATCGGCGATTAAAAAAGATGAAGGATCCAATAGAGACATTGGAACGCCCAGTGGAACATATGACTGTTTATCGGAATGATGGTTCCAGTGTGACTTTGACAGCGGAGAATGGACGTGTGAGTATTGTTGACTCCAGGGAGAAGAATGTAAGGCATATTATTGAGGCAGATTATTTTGTTTCGAAAATTTTGTAATGATTTATTACAAATACCATTGATGGTGTCCGTATGTATGCCAACAGATATTTAAAGATATTTGATGTGGATAGTAAACTATTAGACGAAAGAAAAAAATGAAAGGACATAAAAAAATATATGATTAGTTTTTATAAGAGTATTGTTGACCAGGACAGAGCTTCAATTGTTATATGCAATCTTAAGCATGAGATTATTTACATGAATCCGGCAGCTGTTAACAGCTATGCGAAGCGAGGCGGTGATAAACTTATTGGAAGAAGTCTGTTAGATTGTCATAATCAGGAATCCAGGGATAAAATACAGAAGGTAGTGGACTGGTTTGCGGCAGATGAGAGCCATAACCTTGTCTATACTTTCCATAATGAGAAGCAAAATAAAGATGTTTATATGGTGGCACTCAGAGAAGAGGGAAGACTGATAGGATATTATGAAAAACATGAATATCGAAATTCAGAAACTATGAAACAATATGATTTGTGGTGATGTTATGGCACAGGACGAATGGTGCAGGCAGTTGTTCAAGAATGAGGAAATACGACAGGAACTTATCCGTGTGGTAAGAAGAAAAAATGGAATGAGGTAAGCAACAATATGGAATCAAAACAGAAAAGAACAGCTCTTGTCACAGGTGGAAGTTCCGGAATCGGACGATGTACTGCAGTAGCCTTGAGTAAGGCTGGCTATATAGTCTATGAGTTCAGTCGCCGGGATGTTCCTGTAGAAGGCGTGAGGCATATGTGTGTAGATGTGACAGATGAGGCTTCCGTGCAGGAAGCTGTTGGGCAGATCCTTTCGGAAAGAGGAAGTATCGAGATTCTTGTAAACTGTGCAGGTTTTGGTATTTCCGGGGCGGTGGAATTTACAGAGTTAAAACAGGCGAAAGCACAATTTGATGTAAATTTTTTCGGAACTGTCAATGTAAGCAGAGCTGTTCTTCCTTCTATGCGCAGACAGCACAGAGGGCATATTGTCAATATCAGTTCTGTGGCAGCGGTGGCACACATTCCGTTTCAGGCATTTTATTCTGCCAGTAAAGCAGCAGTGTCTTCTTATTCCTGCGCGCTTGATAATGAAGTAAGTCCTTATGGTGTCAGGGTAACAGCAGTAGAACTTGGAGATATTCATACCGGTTTTACCCAGGCCAGACAAAAGACTGTTTTGGGTGATGATGAATACGGCGGCCGTATTTCACACAGTGTCAGTCAGATGGAGAAAGATGAACTGAGTGGGATGTCGCCGGAGGTTATTGGTACATATATTGCGCGGATTGCACAGAAAAAGAACTGCGCACCAATTTGTGTGGCGGGTGTGAAGTATAAGATTCTGAGATTCTTATGTAAAATTCTGCCATGTACATTACGGGGAAAGATTGTTGGTTCTATTTACGCAAAATAACTGAGATTATTTTATAGAATCCCGATATAGCCCGGGTGTCTGGATATATAACAGCTTTTTTCAGCTTTACGTTAAAATAGTTTCATGCTATCATTATTTTATTAAAAATTTTGGTAACGTGAAGCTGTTTTTTGATTGTGGGGTGTAAGGAATGGGTAGATTTGTAAATCCTGATAACAGTGCATTTCAGGTGGCACTGAATTCTCCGATATATGTGGATAAAACCGGATTGTTGGAATATACAAACAGCGTACTTAATACAACAGAAGCTTATATCTGTAACAGCAGACCACGCAGGTTTGGAAAATCATATGCTGCAAATATGCTGGCTGCTTATTATAGTAAGGGCTGTGATTCTGAAGAAATGTTTTCGGGGCTGGATATAAGCAGGGAATCTGATTTTAAGACACATCTTAATAAATATGATGTGATTCATCTTGATATTCAGTGGTTCCTGGCAAATTGTGATAATGTGGATAATGTTGTAGCGTTTATTACGAAATCCGTACAGGCTGAATTGAGAGAGATTTACCCTGGCGTTCTGCCTGAGGAAGAGACAAGTTTGTCGGAAAGTCTTTCACGTATTAAACATATTGTTGGACAGAAATTTATTATAATTATTGATGAGTGGGATGTTCTGATCAGAGATGAAGCGGCGAATAAAAAAGTACAGGAAAAGTACATTAATTTTTTGCGGGCAATGTTTAAGGGAACGGAACCGACAAAATATATTCAGCTGGCGTATCTTACAGGTATTTTGCCGATAAAGAAAGAAAAAACACAGTCTGCATTAAATAATTTTGATGAATTTACAATGCTTGATGCAGGAGAGATACTGAGGGTCTGACCATCTAACTAACCGATAAATAAAATAATGAATTAGTGAAAAGTTGATGAAAAGTCTATAAATGTAATGTGACATTGGAGTTTAGCGCAATAGAGTTTGAATATTGTGGATCGCTTGAATTGTTGGAAGAATTCTTTCATAAATATATTAATATTAGAAGTTGTCAGTTATTAAGGATTAATCCTGAAACGAAGAAGTGGAATTGCTCTATGGCAACAAGGGCGAATTGCAGGGAAACCAGGTATTTGCCGATTTGCTGCCTCATCTGATCAGGGTAATAGAAAATGCCGGAATGCTGATCATTGATGAATTTGGCAATAGTCTTCATAATAAATTGGCTGAAAAAATTATTGAATTCTTTATGGAGAATGTTGCTTTACGCTAAAATGGTTTCATGCTATCATTATTTTAGTTGAAAATTTTGATGGCATGAAGCTATTTTTGATTGGAGGCATGGAAGATTTGAACTTTAACTATTGCTATAAAATTACTTATGAATCAGGGGAAACTTATGACAGACGAAGAAATGAGCTGTCAGTAGAAATTTCAAAAGAAGACTATAAGAAAATTATAACAGGAGTATTACAGGAAAGACCGATTGAGCAGATTGAAGGGATTTCGGATGTAATTGATAAAATGACGGAAAATGTTGAATTTGCGGATCGTTTTATGAATAAAAATGGTTCATTAAGAAAAACACCATTAAAGAAAAAAAGAGCTATTTCAAAACTTGAATTTTTTATTCCGGAATATGAGTATCGGCGATTAAAAAAGATGAAGGATCCAATAGAGACATTGGAACGCCCAGTGGAACATATGACTGTTTATCGGAATGATGGTTCCAGTGTGACTTTGACAGCGGAGAATGGACGTGTGAGTATTGTTGACTCCAGGGAGAAGAATGTAAGGCATATTATTGAGGCAGATTATTTTGTTTCGAAAATTTTGTAATGATTTATTACAAATACCATTGATGGTGTCCGTATGTATGCCAACAGATATTTAAAGATATTTGATGTGGATAGTAAACTATTAGACGAAAGAAAAAAATGAAAGGACATAAAAAAATATATGATTAGTTTTTATAAGAGTATTGTTGACCAGGACAGAGCTTCAATTGTTATATGCAATCTTAAGCATGAGATTATTTACATGAATCCGGCAGCTGTTAACAGCTATGCGAAGCGAGGCGGTGATAAACTTATTGGAAGAAGTCTGTTAGATTGTCATAATCAGGAATCCAGGGATAAAATACAGAAGGTAGTGGACTGGTTTGCGGCAGATGAGAGCCATAACCTTGTCTATACTTTCCATAATGAGAAGCAAAATAAAGATGTTTATATGGTGGCACTCAGAGAAGAGGGAAGACTGATAGGATATTATGAAAAACATGAATATCGAAATTCAGAAACTATGAAACAATATGATTTGTGGTGATGTTATGGCACAGGACGAATGGTGCAGGCAGTTGTTCAAGAATGAGGAAATACGACAGGAACTTATCCGTGTGGTAAGAAGAAAAAATGGAATGAGGTAAGCAACAATATGGAATCAAAACAGAAAAGAACAGCTCTTGTCACAGGTGGAAGTTCCGGAATCGGACGATGTACTGCAGTAGCCTTGAGTAAGGCTGGCTATATAGTCTATGAGTTCAGTCGCCGGGATGTTCCTGTAGAAGGCGTGAGGCATATGTGTGTAGATGTGACAGATGAGGCTTCCGTGCAGGAAGCTGTTGGGCAGATCCTTTCGGAAAGAGGAAGTATCGAGATTCTTGTAAACTGTGCAGGTTTTGGTATTTCCGGGGCGGTGGAATTTACAGAGTTAAAACAGGCGAAAGCACAATTTGATGTAAATTTTTTCGGAACTGTCAATGTAAGCAGAGCTGTTCTTCCTTCTATGCGCAGACAGCACAGAGGGCATATTGTCAATATCAGTTCTGTGGCAGCGGTGGCACACATTCCGTTTCAGGCATTTTATTCTGCCAGTAAAGCAGCAGTGTCTTCTTATTCCTGCGCGCTTGATAATGAAGTAAGTCCTTATGGTGTCAGGGTAACAGCAGTAGAACTTGGAGATATTCATACCGGTTTTACCCAGGCCAGACAAAAGACTGTTTTGGGTGATGATGAATACGGCGGCCGTATTTCACACAGTGTCAGTCAGATGGAGAAAGATGAACTGAGTGGGATGTCGCCGGAGGTTATTGGTACATATATTGCGCGGATTGCACAGAAAAAGAACTGCGCACCAATTTGTGTGGCGGGTGTGAAGTATAAGATTCTGAGATTCTTATGTAAAATTCTGCCATGTACATTACGGGGAAAGATTGTTGGTTCTATTTACGCAAAATAACTGAGATTATTTTATAGAATCCCGATATAGCCCGGGTGTCTGGATATATAACAGCTTTTTTCAGCTTTACGTTAAAATAGTTTCATGCTATCATTATTTTATTAAAAATTTTGGTAACGTGAAGCTGTTTTTTGATTGTGGGGTGTAAGGAATGGGTAGATTTGTAAATCCTGATAACAGTGCATTTCAGGTGGCACTGAATTCTCCGATATATGTGGATAAAACCGGATTGTTGGAATATACAAACAGCGTACTTAATACAACAGAAGCTTATATCTGTAACTGCAGACCACGTAGGTTTGGAAAATCATATGCTGCAAATATGCTGGCCGCTTATTATAGTAAAGGCTGTAATTCCGAAGAAATGTTTTCAGGGCTGGATATAAGCAGGGAATCGGATTTCAGGACTCACCTTAATAAGCATGATGTGATTCATCTTGATATTCAGTGGTTTCTGGCAAACTGCGATGAAGTGGATAATGTTGTAGCGTTTATCACGAAATCAGTACAGGATGAATTAAGAGAGATTTATCCTGGTGTCTTGCCTGAAGAGGAGATAAGTTTGTCAGAATGCCTTTCACGTATCAAAAATGATGTGGGTCAGAAATTTATTGTAATTATTGATGAGTGGGATGTTTTGATCAGAGATGAAGCTGCGAATAAAAAAGTACAGGAAAAGTACATTAATTTCCTGCGGGCAATGTTCAAGGGAACGGAACCGACAAAATATATTCAGTTAGCGTATCTTACAGGTATTTTGCCGATAAAGAAAGAAAAAACGCAGTCTGCATTAAATAATTTTGATGAATTTACAATGCTTGATGCAGGAGTGATGGCGCCATATATTGGATTTACAGAAGTTGAAGTGAAGGATCTTTGCGAAAGATATCACAGAGATTTTGAAAAAGTAAAATATTGGTATGATGGTTATTTGCTGGAGGACTATCAGGTATATAATCCTAAAGCAGTAGTAAGTGTTTGTGTGCGGGGCAGGTTTAGAAGTTACTGGTCTGAGACTGCTTCTTATGAAGCAATTGTTCCTTTTATCAATATGAATTACGATGGTTTGAAAAACGCTATAATTGAAATACTTTCCGGTGCTTCGATTAAAGTAAATACATCTGCTTTCAAAAATGATACGGTGAATATACAAAGCAAAGATGATGTACTTACGTATTTGATCCATCTTGGCTATCTGGGATATAACCAGAACAGAAGAACTGCATTTGTTCCAAATGAAGAAATCCGGCAGGAATTGACAATGGCGGTTGAAAGCAGAAAATGGAATGAGATGATTACTTTTCAGCAGGAATCAGAACATTTACTGGAGGCTACGCTGGACATGGATAAAGAAGCGGTTGAAGAGGGAATTGAGAAAATCCATACAGAGTATGTTTCAAATATTCAGTATAATAATGAGAATTCCCTGAGCAGTGTACTTGCAATTGCATATCTGAGTTCAATGGAATATTATTTTAAACCAGTTCGTGAACTGCCGACAGGACGTGGGTTTGCAGACTTTGTATTTATTCCAAAACCAGAATACGTTTCCAGTTATCCGGCGCTTGTCGTAGAACTTAAATGGAATAAGAATGCCGAAACAGCGTTACAGCAGATAAAAGAGAAAAAATATCCCGAATCGATAAAACAGTATACAGGAGATATTTTACTGGTTGGAATAAATTATGATAAGAAGACGAAGAAGCATCAGTGCTTGATAGAATCATATGAGAAGTAGGAAAGGTAAAGAAAGATTATTATGAAAGAATATTCAAGAATTCTTATAGAACAATATTGTGAAAAGTATCCTAAAACTAAAAAAGCAGCAACTTTACAAAGACTTGTGACAATGTCTTATGATATAGCAAGTCAACCTACAGATTATGATGCGATAAGTTTAGAGAAACTTATAGAAAGAGAGCGAAATCCAGAATTGCGCGAGGCGCTTGAAGATTTAGATGATTTTTTATTTGGATGGTAAATTGTTGAAATTTGAGTCGTGTGAGGTAGTGTGATTAATGAATAAATTCTCAGAGAAAGATTGGAAATTATTCCGAAAAAAGATTTCGGGCTGGCAGGAAGCCTATATGGAGAAATTAAACAGGGAATATATAGCGTTATTAAATGAAGAGGGAGATGCATCGGACAAGTTTTGGAAACTGGAAAAAAGGATAAGAGAGGACAAGAAAAACTGCGGTGTTCAGTGTGAGATGAGCAGATCAAATCAATTTTATATTATGCTGTCGCTATTGAGAGAAGGAGCGATTACTTTTGATGATCTGGAAGATTTCAGTGATGATTTAAAAGATATGATGAAACGCGTTGCAGATAATTGATAGTCGGACACCATTTTTGATTGAGAGGTGTAATAATGGGCAGATTTGTAAATCCTGATAACAGTGCATTTCAGGACGTTTTAAATTCTAAAGTATATGTGGATAAAACTGGTCTTTTGGATTATATAAACAGTGTTATTGATACTACAGACAAATTTATTTGTAATAGTCGACCTCGTAGATTTGAAAAAACAATCACTGCAGATATGATTACAGCGTATTATAGAAAACCACATTGGGTCTGATCATCTAACTAACCGACAAATAAAATAATGAATCAGTAAAAGAATGATTAAAATTTTATAAATGGAATGTAATTGTTTTGCAAGATAATACAAATTTTGTAATATATACTAAATGATTTATTGACAATATAACAGGTATTTGATACATTAAAATTACATATCTGGGAAGTTCTATTCTAAGTCGTTCGACTATCTGATTCCCCATATGAGAGTAAATAAATATGGTGGAAGCAGCGTTAGCGAATACATGAATTTTTCCTTTATTGGAGGCTCCTTTCACCATCATAGAGAAAGGAGCGGTATAATGCCAGTAATAGCGAGATTTTATGGAATGGTAATAAAAATGTATTTTCGACAGAGTGAACATAATCCTCCGCATATTCATGTAATATATGGAGAGTGTGTTGGTGTAATTGACATAAGGACAGGCGAAATGTTAGAGGGTGATCTTTCGAAAAGGGCATTAAAAATGGTTCAAGAATGGGTAAAGCAGCACGAAAATGATTTGATTAAAATATGGGAAACGCAAAAGTTTGTAGAACTTCCACCGTTGGAATAAAATAATGGGAGTTCTCGAGTAAAATGGAAGGCGGTGTTATTGTGTTTCATAGAATCAAAGATATAATGTCTTTGAAAAAATATGTTCTTTTGGCTACGTTTCAAGATGGGACGGTTAAAACTTATGATGTAAGTTCCCTGTTTGAGGAGGTGGAGGCATTTAACGCTTTAAAAGATACACCACATTTGTTCGAACAGGTAAAAGTGGATGTTGGTGGCTATGGAATCTCCTGGAATGATGAAATAGATTTATCTTGTGATGAGATTTGGGATAACGGAGTGCTTTTATGTGAGGATAATGGAGTGAAGTAGTGAGGGTCTGACCATCTAACTCGTTCTTTAAATCCGAAAGCAGAAGGGGAGATTGTAATAGTACGGCTCGGTGGAGAAACACATGATGAAAAGGGACTTCTTGATCTTTTATATGGATTATTTTCCGGAAACCAGAAAAAGGTATTGTCATATATTCCAGATGCTGATAATCAAATCTGTCAGAAGGGGGGTCTGATATGTTAAGTATGATTTCTTATGCTGAGGAAAATGGAATAAAAAAGGGAGAAAAAATTGGAGAAAAGAAAGGCGAATCTCGATTAGGGGCACTTATGAATATTCTTTTAAAGAATAAGCGTTATGCAGATGCTGAGAAGGCATCTGAAGATGAAGTGTATCGTGAACAATTATATAAAGAATATAAATTGTAAGGATTTGTTAGATAGTTTCTCATTATAAGGTATCTAGAGAGTAAGTTATTGTCTGAAAGTTATATAAAACCTTTGGAATGTTGCTTTACGCTAAAATGGTTTCATGTTATCATTATTTTAGTTAAAAATTTTGATGACAGGAAGCCATTTTTGATTGTGAGGTGTAATGAATGGGGAGAGTTTTTAATACAACGGGTGTGTGTATTCCAGAGAAGCATTATATGGTAAATATTAATGGTCGTTTACAACAGATTAAAGTGCTTGTGGATGAGGGAAAATATTTCACCATTAACAGGGCCAGACAATATGGTAAAACTACAACTTTGCGCGCACTGGCAGAAATGCTTCGGGATGAATATTATGTTGTATTACTTGATTTTCAGACATTTGACAATGAGAAATTTAGTAATGGAAATGTGTTTTCAGTAGCATTTGCTGGTTCTTTTTTGCGTGTACTTCGCAGAAACTGTAAGACTATGAATAATGAGATGGTTTCAGTTATAGAAGAAATGAAAAAGGATGCCGATTATGCTAACAGATACTTTTCTCTGAAAGAGCTATTTGAGGGATTAAGTGATATATGTGAAGCGGCAGACAGAAAAATAGTTCTTATGATTGATGAAGTAGACAGTGCAGCTAATAATCAGGTTTTTATTGATTTTCTGGCGCAGCTTAGGGCACAGTACCTGGACAGAGAATTTTATCCGGGATTTCAGTCGGTGATTCTGGCAGGAGTGTATGATATTAAGAATTTGAAGAGAAAACTCAGACCAGAGGAAGGACATAGATATAACAGTCCATGGAACATTGCTGCAGATTTCAGCATCGAAATGAGTTTTTCTGAATCAGAGATAGCAGGGATGTTGCAGGAGTACGAAAGTGATCATCGTACAGGGATGAATATATCAAAAATGTCAGAATTGCTATATGCGTATACGGCAGGATATCCGTTTCTGGTTTCAAGAATCTGCCAGCTGATGGATGAAAGGGTACGGGATGAATATGAAAATCTGAAATTGGTATGGACGGAAAATGGTTTTAATGAAGCAGTGCGTATTCTGCTTGCGGAGAAGAATCCTTTATTTGAATCATTAGTTGGAAAAATATGCGATTATCCGGAGTTAAGTGTTATGCTGAAAACATTACTTTTTACAGGAAGAAATATCGCGTATAATCCGGATGAAACCTCGATTGATATGGCTCAGATGTTTGGCTTTATTAAAAATCAAAATGGGAATGTGGTTATTGCAAACAGAATTTTTGAAACGAGATTATATAATTATTATCTTACAGAAGCAAAAATGCAGCAGACAGAGATATATAAGGCAGCCCTGCAGGACAAGAGTCAGTTTATAGTTAATGGATATCTGGATATGGAAAGGATATTGGAATGTTTTGTTGTTCATTTCCAAGATATTTACGGGGAATCTGATGAAAAATTTCTGGAAGAGCAGGGGAGGAAGTTCTTTTTACTATATTTGAAACCGATTATTAACGGGACAGGAAATTATTATATCGAATCCAGAACAAGAGATCTTCGAAGAACAGATGTAATTGTAGATTATCATGGACGGCAATATATAATTGAATTAAAGATATGGCACGGTGACGAGTATAATAAGCGGGGAGAACAGCAGCTTGTTGGATATCTGGAAGATTATCATGTGGATAAAGGATATATGCTTAGCTTTAATTTTAACAGGAAAAAACAGTCGGGAATCCGGAAAATTATAGTGAATGAGAAAACGATAGTGGAAGCAGTGGTATAAATTAATTCACCAGAAAAAGAAAACCATTTTTTGAATAGTCATATGTGATGCTGGCGATTTTAAGTGACGAAGAACTTGGAGATAAGATAACAATGGAGCAATATTATTACAACCATATGAATAAGGCGCAGCAGGCTGCATATCACAGCATTCTTAGCGGTGTGAAAAACCTGGCGGATGAATTTCAAATTCCGGCATTAGAGGGAAAAGAACTTTATAATGTTTTTTTTCAGATGCGTCTGGATCATCCGGAGATATTTTGGGTGAGCAGTTATAAATACCGGTATTATAAAGACTCTCCGAATCTGATTTTTATTCCGGAGTATCTTTTTGATAAAAAGAAGATTTGCGAACATCAAAAGGCTATGACTGCCAGAGTTGAGAAGCTGATTCGCCCGGCTCAGAAGCTGTCTGAATGGGAGAAAGAGAAGTATGTGCATGATTTTATCTGTGAAAATATCCGCTATGATAAACTGAAAAAATCATATTCCCATGAAATTATCGGACCGTTGGGGCAAGGCGTTGGTGTTTGTGAGGGAATTGCAAAAGCAGTAAAGGTTTTGTTAGATGCACTGGGAGTCTGGTGTGTGATTGCAATCTGTGGAAATAATCCTGAGAAGGGGATTAAGTATCGCCACACATGGAATATCGTAAAAATAGGAGGTACATATTATCATCTGGATGCGACCTTTGATAATACCCTGGGGAAAGATCGTGAGACTTCTGAAATCCGCTATGATTATTTCAATCTGGATGATTCACAGATTTTCAGGGATCATGAGCCTCTTATTGCGCCGGCGCCTCACTGCGGTGATCATGAGCACTTTTACTATAAGGAGAAGAAGCTTTCTTTTACTAAGAAAGAGGATGTGTATAAACGTTCTTTGCAGGCGGCGAAGAAAGGCAGGGTACTTATTTTTCACTGGAGAGGCGGTTATCTGACAAAGGGAGTACTGAAGGAATTGCTGGAGCTTATCCGGAAAGCAGGAGATGAGAAAGACAAAACAGCAATGGTCAGCATAAACTGGCCGCAGGCAGTTATTCGTGTTCAGTATACGGATATGCAGGTACAGGAGAGTGTGACAATAGAGGAAGCGAATGAAGGGGAAAAATAGATGTAATAAACAGCTTAACTTTTTCCGTGTGAGGATAGGGCTTTTTAAAAGAATGTGATCAGAGTGAGAAAATAGCCGAGATGTGGGACAGGGAATTAAAAGAAATCAGGGAGCAGGAACAGTATAGGAAAGCTATATTATGTATGGAAGAGGAACAGTATGATAAGGCAATAATTTTGTTTGAGGGACTTCCAAGAGATTATGAAGATGCCAGAAATAATTTCAGGGAATAAGGGTGAAATAAATGAATCAAAATTGCATGATTACACGAGAAGCAGCGTTGGAATTCGGTTTATCATTTCAGAATACATATACGGAAAGACCTTTCCGTGATCAGAACTGGCAAGTGGTAAGAGCGAGGGAAAACAAAAAAATTTTTTTATGGATCTATGAACGAAACGGTTATGTTAATCTGAATGTAAAAGCAGATCCGGAGTGGCGTGATTTTTGGCGAAGTGCCTATGAATCTGTACAGGCTGGTTATCATCAGAATAAGGAACATTGGAATACCATTATTCTAAATGGGATGGTACCGGATAAAGATATTAAAAGAATGATATCCGAAAGCTATGATCTCATAACATACAGCCCGACAAAGAAGATTTATGAGGCAGTGAAGCAAATTCCGAAAGGATGCGTTGCAACTTATGGTCAGGTTGCCGAAATGGCAGGGAATCCGAGAATGTCGAGAGCGGTAGGGAATGCCCTCCATAAGAATCCGGATCCGGAGCATATTCCCTGTTATCGGGTAGTGAATTTCAGAGGAGAACTGTCAGGGGCTTTTGCCTTCGGCGGTAAAGATGTACAGAAAAAGCTACTGGAAGCAGATGGAATTGAGGTTGTCAATGGAACGGTGGATTTAAAAAAATATGGATTGACGCAAAGAGATGATAAACTGTGAGAAAACAGATACGGATGATTACCTTATTAACATTTGGGGGCGGGCAAATCTTTCCGGATCTGCCTGGCAGTGGAAGAAATTGCAGGAAACATTGTAGAACATGGATTTACAGGTAAAAAAGGAAAACATTTTATTGATCTTCGGCTGGCATTGGAAAAAGATGGAAGCGGGTGCCTGTCACTGCGTGACAATGGGGTGAAATTTAATCCCCTGGAATACAGAAACAGGGATATACAATATGGACTTGCTATTATCAGGGGGATTTCAGAGAAAATAGATTACCATTATGTGGCATCCATGAATTGTCTGAATGTGATGATCAGGTGAAGGATCATATATGAGGAATATGAAATGAATTATAGGAATGTAAAAATATCACAAGATGCGAGGATTGCGAAACAGTCAGTAATTGTGGGAGATGTAACAATTGGTCGTGACAGTTGTGTTTTATATTATGCTGTGATCCGGGGCGATGATGCACCGGTTGTGATCGGTGAGGAGTCAAATATTCAGGAGAATTGTACGATTCATGTAAACCATAACAGACCGGTATATATTGGAAATAATGTGACTATAGGGCATAATGCTGTGATCCATGGCTGTACCATCGGTGACAGAACTTTGATCGGAATGGGAGCGGTAATCCTTGACGGAGTAAAGATCGGAAAGGACTGTATTATAGGTGCAGGAAGCCTGGTTACCAAGAATACTGTGATACCGGATGGCTCACTGGTAATGGGCAGTCCGGCCAGGATCAAACGAAATCTCACCTGGGAAGAAAAGCTTGGTATTATGGAGAACAGTAAGGAATATGTAACGGTATCTCTGGAAATGAAAGAACAGGGCGTGTTATAGAAAAAAGAAAGTCCGGCAGAAAAAAACAAGTAATATGTTGATGGAGAATAATTCAAATGATAGTTAACAAGTGTTCGGAAAATTTACTTACAAAATCAAAAAAATTATATGAGAATTACAGGGATAACTGTATAGTGGTCCAGAGAATGCTGGAGAAGTATAAAAAGATATATCCCAATATTTCTGATTATTCTATTATGCATTTTATAGATATTGCAGAATTTTGCGATTTAATAATGGACAGACAGAAGCTGGAAGATTTGAATGGAGATGAATGCTACTGCCTTTTGATGGCGGCTCTGTTTGCTCATACCGGATTTGGTTTAAATCAGGAAAGCATGAATAAATATATAAGCAAGCTGGGGATCCAAAAGCAGACGCAGCCGCTTTCATTCCTGCAGATCATGAACAAATATCATGTTTTGTTCAGTGCGTGTCTGATAGAAGAATACGGAGATATATTTGAATTTCCGTCAGAGATATATAAGCATGCCATAATCAGTATGCTGTATTTTATTGGCGGAAATAGTGATGATATAAATCAACTGGAAGAAGTTTTGCTGTCAGACAATCAAAATTCTGTCAGATTAAAAGATCTGGCAGCAGTTCTTGCTGTTGGAAATCAGCTTGCAGAATTGAAGAATACAAATCTTGATCTGAATTATGAGGATTTTGATAAGTATAATTCTGAAGAGATTGTTGGATTTGTTGAAAGAAACGTTGTAAGAAGCATTGCTGTTAAATATGGCAAACTTGTGATAGAAGCAGGCGGATCGGATTCGGCATATGCACTGATTGAAAGAAAAGTAAATTTGATCATTAATAATTTCGAAAAGCTCCTCAGCAGTCTGACTCATGGATCAGGTGACAATGCCGGCCTTTTTGGCATTGATTCGATAGAACTCAAATGTGTTCTGTCCGTTGAAAATTCAAAAAAGATCTACCTTAATAAGGAAATCGAAGAATCATGGACAGAAGAGGACATTGAACTTTTTAATAAACTTTCTTTTGAGGAAAGAGTGTTTTATGCTGATTATCTGTCTACAGAGTTTGAAATAACCAAATTTCTTGTGGATTTTGCAAAAACAAATAAAGCAGTACTTGCGGGATTAGAGTATAGAGTAAAATCACCGAAGTCCTTATATAATAAGCTTTATCAGAGAGTAGAGAAGTCTTTTTTTGATTCAATAGCAGATGTTATTCGTTATACAGTGATATTGGAACCGAAAGAATATGTTGAACAAATACGATCTGTGACAGATGCCTTGTATGAGAAGAACTGGAAGATATATTCATTGAAAAATTACTGGGTCAATGACAGTTTTCCATATAATGGCGTAAATGCCAAGTTTAAAAACTCACGCAACTATCGTATTGAAATCCAATTCCATACTCAGGAAAGCTTTGATGTGAAAATGAGTGAGGAAGATCATAAACTCTATGAACAAAGAAGAGTGTTAGAACCCGGATGCGATGAGTATAACAGAATATTACAGTTACAGCTGAAATTATATTCTGATATGGAATATCCTGAAAATATTGCGGATTTAGAAAAAATCTGACGCACATCAAGGATATCTGACATAGAATTTTACGCTCTGATAGCAGTCACCGAGTTAGATTAATATGCGTTATTTATATTATACATCTGCTTTACGATAAACAGAATTCATGTTATGATTATTTCAGCTGAATTTGAGATATTCTATTAATGAAAAGGGCAACTATTCAACAGCTTCTGACTGTGAAAGTATTGAACAGTTACGAAGAAAAATAAAAGGAGGATCAATGTTATGCTTACAACATGGACTCCGGCACATATGCCGGAAAAAGAGGAAATCAAAATCCGTCTGCAGACAGCAAGAAGTCAGCTCTATGATTTTCAGATGAAAATCAAGGAACATAAGATCCCGGTAATCGTACTCTTTGAAGGCTGGGGATCTTCCGGCAAGGGAAGTACGATCGGAAAAGTCATTAAGAATATTGATCCGCGTTTCTTTAAGGTTGCCACTATGTCAGCTCCCACAGCAGAAGAACTGAGATATCCATTTCTGTATCGCTATTTTAAACAGATTCCGGAAGCCGGAAAATTTACATTTCTGGATTCCGGCTGGATGGAGCAGACTTGTAAAGACTGTCTGTCGGGCGAGATTGAAGGCGAAGGTTATACACAGCGGATTGACAGCATCCGCCGTTTTGAGCGGCAGCTTACAGATAATGGTTATCTGATGCTGAAATTCTTTATGCAGATTGACAGGGATGAACAGAAGCGGCGTGAAAAATTACTTCTGGATCATAAAGACACCAGATGGCGTGTGTCAGACTTTGATAAATGGCAGAATGAACATTACAAAAAATGTGCAAAAATATTTTCTCAGTATCTGTCTGACACGAATGCTTCCTCTGCACCATGGTACATCATAGATGCCAGTGACAGAAAATGGGCGGAACTTCAGGTGCTGGAGACTATGGTAAGCAATATTGAAGTTGCCATGCAGAATCAGGCACATTCCGTTCCGATTTTGCAGAATGTATTTCCTCTGGAGCAGATTCCCCGTCTGTCGGATATTGATCTGAGAGATAAAACAATGGATGACGAGGAGTACAGGGGAGAACTGAAACAGCTCCAGAGTAAACTGGGGGAACTCCATAATAAACTGTACAGGAGACGTATTCCTGTGATCATCACGTATGAAGGCTGGGATGCGGCAGGCAAAGGAGGTAATATCAAACGTATTACAGAAGCTCTGGATCCCCGGGGCTATGAAGTACATCCAATCGCAAGTCCGGAACCGCATGAGAAGGCCAGACATTATTTATGGCGTTTCTGGACAAGACTTCCGAAAAATGGGCATATCGCTATTTTTGACAGAACCTGGTATGGCAGAGTTATGGTAGAACGTCTGGAGGGATTTTGCAGTGAAAATGACTGGAAACGTGCCTACAACGAAATGAATGAGTTTGAGAAAGAACTTAAAGACTGGGGTGCAGTCATTATTAAATTCTGGGTACAGATCGATAAGGATACACAGCTGGAGCGTTTTCAGGAGAGACAGAATAATCCGGAGAAACAATGGAAGATCACAGATGAGGACTGGAGAAACAGAGAGAAATGGGATGCCTATGAAGTGGCTGTCAATGAGATGCTTCAGAAGACAAATACTTCCTTTGCGCCATGGCATGTACTGGAATCTGTTGACAAGAAATATGCCCGTATCAAAGCACTCAGAATTGTGATCTCTGAAATAGAAAAAGCATTAAAAGAAAATTAAATTTTGCGGGAAATGTGTAAATGAATGATAAGATAACAGTCTGCCTGGGTAAGGGCGGGCAAAGAGAAATGGCAGAATCTTTTGCCAGAAAGAACAATGTTCCGATTATGGACAAACCGGGAGAACATCTGACAGTAATGTTTGACTCCCGGGGCGTATCACTTACCGGTTATGGCCTGACATATCAGGGAGATTTTGAAGGAATGCTGCACAGAGTCACAAACGGAAGACTTTCCCATGAAATGCTGGTACGTGCGGTCAAAACTGAGGGAGAACATCTGAAAGCAATTGATGCCACTGCAGGTATGGGAGAGGATGGTTTCCTTCTTGCAGCATATGGCTATGAGGTGACATTATACGAACAGAATCCGGTGATCGCCGCACTTTTGAAGGATGCGCTCCGGCGTGCCAGAAAGCATCCCGTATTAAAAGACATTGCTTCCAGAATGAAACTGGTGGAGGGTGACAGTGTGTCATGTATGGAGAAACTTATGGATCCGGTAGATGTGATCTATCTTGATCCCATGTTCCCGAAGAGACAGAAATCCGGTCTGATAAATAAAAAACTTCAGCTGATCCAGAAACTTGAACCTCCATGTTCTGAGGAAAAAGATCTTTTTGATGCAGCTATCAAAGCCGGACCTTCCAGAATTATCGTAAAACGTCCTCTTAAGAGCGTCTGTCTTGATGGAAGAGAGCCTTCTTATATATTAAAAGGAAAAGCAATACGATATGACTGTTATGTGATGTAGAAGGTTTATCAGCACATTGCAGCAGCCCTTTATTTTTGAGGGCTGCTGCAATGTATTTTTTTCCATTCCCGGATAAATTCCATTTGTTCCTGATCGGAGATTTCCTGGGAGGCAGCGTCATTTCCGGCAGCTACACAGCAGAGCAGGACGAAGGTCTGAAAGAGTAAAAATACCAGTATCAATAATAATGCAGTCATAATTTGTCTCCTTAATATTATGCAGATGGTTACAGTTATTTTATGAAATTGCTATAAGGATATTTTTCGGGATTTCTGTAACAGATTCTGTATATGCCTGTTGTTTTGCATATCAGAAGTATCTGCATATCATGGAAGCTTTATACATTTTATTTACAGAAAAACGGAGATATGACAGGAGAAACTGTCGGACACAAAAATATAATCTTCCGAATAATTTAAAGTAAGACGCAAACGTTCATTGTCTTTGCAGCGACCTGATGAATAGTTGCGGTAAGATTTCATTATCCAGATGATTCGGAGGATTTTTTATGAAGAATTCAGATGATTCCGGATATACAGGAAAGCACGTGGGTGTGTGTGTTCTGGATACCGGGATTTTTCCTCATATAGATTTTACAGGGAGAATACTTGCGTTTCAAGATTTCATCGGACATCGTATCAGACCTTATGATGATAATTCTCATGGAACCCATGTATGTGGGATCATTGGCGGTGACGGAAGGGCTTCGGAAGGACGGATCAGAGGAATTGCCCCCGGGTGTAGCCTGATAGTTCTGAAGGTGCTCGACAGAACGGGAAATGGCAGGAAAGAAGATGTTTTACAGGCTTTTCGCTGGATTCTGGAGAATAAGAGATATTATGGGATACGTGTAGTGAATATCTCGGTGGGAACAACCTGCAGGAGAGCAGAAGATCACAGAGTTCTGATTGCGGGTGTGGAACAACTTTGGGATGCAGGTCTGGTGGTAGTTGCTGCGGCAGGAAATCAGGGACCGAAGGCAGGAAGTGTGACAGCACCGGGAAGCAGCCGGAAGATTATCACAGTAGGCTCCAGCGATCTGCTTACAGGACGGACTGCCATATCCGGCAGGGGACCTACATTTGAGTGTGTTTGTAAACCGGATCTGGTTGCACCTGGGAATCATGTTCTTGCCTGTGCACCGGGGGCAGATAACGGATATGGAGTGAAGAGTGGTACTTCTATGTCTACACCTCTGGTTGCAGGGGCAGCAGCATTGATGCTTGAGAAGAATCCGGAGCTGACTAATGTTCAGATCAAGATGAAATTGAAAGAAAGTGCCAGGGATATGGGATTGCCAAAGAATCAGCAGGGATGGGGAGAACTGGATCTGGAACGCTTTATGGAACTGTGATCAGTAATCATTTTATTTGGCAAAATATTGCTTTAATGTATAAAAGCATTGACGAACGGTCTGTTTTCGGCTATCATGATAGTTAACTGGATGAGAGCCAAAGAGGAGGATTAACATGAAAAAAATTCAGATGCAGACACCACTTGTGGAGATGGATGGAGATGAGATGACCAGAATTCTCTGGAAAATAATCAAAGATGAGCTTCTTCTTCCGTATATTGATTTGAACACTGAGTATTATGACCTTGGTCTGGAATACAGAAATGAAACGGATGATCAGGTAACTGTTGATGCAGCAGAGGCTACAAAGAAGTACGGCGTTGCAGTGAAATGTGCCACTATCACTCCTAATAAGGCAAGAATGGAAGAGTATACCTTAAAGAAAATGTACAAGAGTCCTAACGGAACGATTCGTGCAATTCTCGACGGAACTGTTTTTCGTGCCCCAATCGTAGTGAAGGGTATTGAACCATGTGTTAAGAACTGGAAGAAACCGATCACCATCGCACGTCATGCCTATGGTGATGTGTATAAGAACACAGAGATGTATATTGACGGCCCCGGAGATGCTTATCTGGTATTTGAAGGTGCAGACGGACAGCAGAGAAAAGAGCTGATCCATCATTATGAGGGACCGGGTGTGCTTCAGGGTATGCACAATCTGGATGATTCTATCACAAGTTTTGCAAGATGCTGTTTTAATTATGCACTGGATACAAAACAGAACCTGTGGCTTGGCGGCAAGGATACGATCTCCAAGATTTATGACGGACGTTTTAAGGAAATCTTTGCAACTATTTATGAAGATGAGTTTAAGGAGAAATTCGAGGCAGCAGGCATTGAATATTTCTACAGCCTGATCGATGATATCGTAGCTCGTGTCATGAAGGCTGAAGGCGGATTTATCTGGGCCTGCAAGAACTATGATGGAGATGTTATGAGCGATATGGTTTCTTCAGCATTTGGTTCTCTGGCTATGATGACATCTGTACTGGTATCTCCACAGGGATATTACGAATATGAAGCTGCTCATGGAACTGTACAGAGACATTATTATCGCTATCTGAAAGGTGAGGAGACATCTACTAACTCTGTAGCAACTATTTTTGCATGGACCGGAGCTCTGAGAAAAAGAGGTGAGCTGGACGACAATAAAGAATTGATGGAATTTGCTGATAAACTGGAGAAGGCGACTCTGGAGACGATTGAAAGCGGTAAGATGACAAAAGACCTTGCGCTGATCACTTCTCTTGAGGATGTGACAGTACTGAACAGTAAAGATTTCATCCTTGCCATCAGAGAGAGACTGGATGAAATTTTATAATGTCAGAAATTATCCGGTAATGTTTCTATAACATTATAAAGTTCTCCGGGCAGGATCACACTGCAGCGGAGAAACCTGTAAAAAGTTATAAACTGCGAAAATGGGAAGAACCTGCATTATGCAAGTTCTTCCCATTTTTCATATAATCCTTCTAATTCTTCGGTAATGGTGGCTTTCTCTTTGCTGAGTTTCGCACATTCTGCCACATTTGTGCAGATATCCGGGAGAATCATGGTTTCGTCGATCTCTTTATCTCTGGTCTCAAGTTCTTCAATGCGGGCTTCTACTTTTTTTAGTTCATTCTCTCGTTTTCGCTGGCGGGCCTGTTCTTCTTTCTGCTGCTGCCAGGAAAGCTTGTTATCAGAAGCCTGCTTTGCTTCTGTCACAGCCTGAGCGGCAGCCGGAGCATATTTTTCCGTCAGCTCTTCTTTTTTCTCCAGATAATAGTCGTAATCTCCGATATAATTTACAATTGCCTGATTGGTCAGATCCAGGATCCGGGTAGCTGTCTGGTTGATGAAGTAACGGTCGTGGGAAACATAGAATACTGTTCCTGTGTAACTGTTCAATGCCTCTTCAAGAATCTCTTTTGAAGCGATATCCAGATGGTTGGTGGGCTCATCGAGGATAAGAAAGTTTGCTTCGGACAGCATCAGCTTGGCGAGGGAAACACGACCTCTTTCTCCGCCGGACAGAGCGGAGATCAGTTTGAATACGTCATCCCCTGTGAAAAGGAATGCTGCCAGCATATTTCGAATTTCTGTTTCCGTAAGTGTGGGATAAGCATCTGAGATTTCCTCAAAAATAGTTTTCTCCATATGAAGAACATGGTGTTCCTGGTCATAGTAGCCAATCTGTACCTTGGAACCAAGAGTAAATCTGCCGCTGTCTGCATCGATCAGCCCATTGATGATCTTTAACATGGTGGTTTTGCCTGTGCCGTTATTGCCAATCAGGGCTACACGTTCTCCACGTTTGATCTCAAAGGAGATGTCACTGAAAAGTGTCTGTCCGGGAAAAGATTTGGAAAGACTTTCCACAGTAAGGACATCGTTTCCGCTGACAAATCTTGGTTCCAGGGAAATGCGCATCTGATTCTGAATCTCCTGTGGTTTATCAATGCGCTGGACTTTATCCAGCATTTTCTCGCGGCTTTCCGCACGTTTGATGGATTTCTCGCGGTTAAAGGATTTCAGCTTGGCAATGACTGCTTCCTGATGTTTGATATCCCGCTGCTGGTTCAGGTAGGCTTTGTACTGGGCGTCACGCAGCTGGGCTTTTTTCAGGGCATAGGCAGAATAGTTGCCACTGTACATACGCATATTTCCTGCTTCGATTTCCACAACTTTTGTTACGACTTTGTCAAGAAAGTAACGGTCGTGGGATACGATAAATACAGCACCCGGGTAATTCAGAAGATAGGTTTCCAGCCAGGAAATACTCTCCATATCCAGATGGTTGGTAGGCTCATCCAGAAGAAGAATGTCAGGGCTGGCAAGAAGCAGTTTACCCAGAGCTACGCGGGTTTTCTGGCCGCCTGAAAGAGTTTCTATCTGGCGTTCGAAATCTTCTTCTGTGAAACCAAGACCTTTTAATACACCCATGATCTCACTTTTGTAAGCGTAACCATTTTCCAGTTCAAACTGGTGACTCAGTCTTGTGTAAGTATTCATCAGGCTGTCCAGAGCATCTCCGGTGGTGGTTTTCATTTCCTGTTCCAGAGAGCGCAGACGGTTCTCCATATCAATAATGTGCTGTTTGGTGGAAATCAGTTCTTCGTAAATGGTATGATGGCCATGAATGTCCTGATACTGGGCAAGGTAGCCGATATTTTTATCTTTGGCAAGTACCACGTTTCCTGAATCCGGGGAGAGCTCATGCATAATGATTCGCAGCAGAGTCGTCTTGCCTGCACCGTTATTGCCGATGAGAGCTGCCTTTTCGCGGTCTTCTATATGGAAACTGGCATCCTTGAGAATGATTTTTTCGCCAAAGGATTTACAGATATTCTGACATGATAAAATCATAGGAATTCCTCCGTTTGTAATTTGTCCGCGTACTATTATAATCGAAAATGCCTGTTTTTGAAAGCATTTTAAGAGATTTTGTCCAGAGAAAAGAAAGCACCGGATGGATGCATGGAAGAAAATATGATATTCCGGGGAATTTTTCAGAATGAAATTGATAAAAAAATACAGAAATATTTGGTCAAAAAGTACAAATTTAATTTGACAATAAAATAACATCTGGGTATAATTGACATAGATAAGCTAAGGAGGGAAAATTTGTGGAAGCTAAGGAAATTTCGAAAGCGGTAATCAAGCGTTTGCCGCGGTACTACCGCTACCTCGGTGAATTGATGGAGGAGAATGTAGAGCGTATATCTTCAAATGATCTTAGCAAGAAGATGCATGTGACGGCTTCCCAGATTCGTCAGGACTTAAATAATTTCGGTGGTTTTGGTCAGCAGGGTTACGGCTATAATGTACGCTATTTGTATACAGAAATCGGTAAGATCCTTGGGCTGGATACTGTACATCCGATGATTATTCTGGGTGCCGGTAATCTGGGACAGGCATTGGCCAATTATGTGGATTTTGAAAAGCGCGGATTTAAGCTGGTTGGTATTTTTGACGTCAATCCTGTACTTGAGGGGATTGCAGTTCGTGGAATTGAGATTCAGATGTTGAGCGATCTTCCTTTGTTTCTGAAGGAGAATGAGGTTGAGATCGCGATCCTGACTCTTCCTAAAAACAAAGCCAAAGAGATGGCAAAGATTTTAATTGATAATGGAATTAAGGCAATCTGGAATTTTGCACATATTGATCTGGATGCCCCGGAGGATGTAATGGTAGAGAACGTACATCTTTCAGAGAGTCTTATGACTTTGTCCTATAACCTGAGTGAGTACAGAAAGGAACATGAAGGGATGTAAGGGATAACTGTGAAACACAAGGCTGTGGTCATCTGATCACAGCTTTTCTCTTGTATGTAAATGTGTTATTGTAAACAGGAGGTGAACAGATGAGAGAGATTGTAACTGCTGTTGAGATGAAAGAACTGGATCATAATACGATTCAGAAAGCCGGGATATCGTCTCCGGTACTTATGGAGAGGGCGGCATTAAAGACGGTTGAGGAGATTGTACAGAGATTAAAGAATAAAGAAAAAGAGAAAATCCTTGTGGTCTGCGGAACCGGCAACAATGGCGGAGACGGATTGGCGATTGCCAGACTGCTTCAGTTGAGAGGAGTCAGAACCTGGTATTATATTGCGGGTAAGGAAGAGAAAATGACTGCTGAAACTGCCGGACAGCTTAAAACAGCAGAATATTATCAGGTGCCCCGGGTGCATAACCTGGATCTGGATGAATATACTACTATAGTAGATGCCATCTTTGGGGTTGGACTGAGCAGACCTGTAGAGGGAAAATATGCAGAGCTTATCAGTACAATGAACCGGGCATCTGCGTATAAAGTAGCTGTGGATATTCCATCCGGGATTGACTCAGATACCGGATTTGAGAAGGGGATTGCATTCCGGGCAGATCTTACGGTTACCTTTGCTTTTCGCAAAAGAGGGCTGTGTTTTTATCCCGGACGCATGTATGGCGGTGAGATCGTTGTTACGGATATCGGAATCTATTCCATACCCGGAAAGAAAATCTGTATGCATCATCTGGAACGTGAAGATTTGAAAATGCTTCCGGAGAGAGTTCCCTATGGAAATAAAGGAACCTTCGGCAAGGTTCTTCTTATAGCTGGCAGCGAAGGAATGTGCGGAGCTGCATATCTGAGTGCAGCAGCTGCTCTGAAAAGCTCTGCGGGAATGGTGAGAATTCAGACCGTGGAGGCCAACAGGATTCCGTTGCAGACACTGTTGCCGGAAGCCATGATCACCTGTGATTTTGATGAGAAAAAAAACCAGGCAATGCTTGACTGGTGTGATGTGCTTGTGATAGGACCGGGTCTTGGAACCGGAGCGCAGAGCAGGGAAAGAGCTCAGTGGTTCCTGGCGAAGGCAGCTGAGTGTAAAAAAACAGTAATTCTGGATGCAGATGGCCTGAATCTTCTGTCAGTCCATGACAACTGGAAGTGTTTTATCGGGGAACATGTGATCCTGACACCTCATATTGGTGAGATGAGTCGTCTGTGCGGAAAAGAAATCGGTAAGATCCAGGATTGTCTGGCACAGACCGCAGCTGATTATGCAAAGGAGTCTGGAGCGGTTTGCGTTCTGAAGGATGCCTGTACTGTGGTGGCAGATGCTTTTGGAGATATGTATTTGAACATTTCGGGTAATGCAGGAATGGCTACAGCGGGAAGTGGAGATGTGTTAAGCGGTGTGCTTGCCGGTATACAGTGTATGTATCTGGCAGCAGAAAAGAAATTTTCTCCTGTTATGCTGGCTGCACTTGGTGTATATGTGCATGGGCTGGCAGGTGATCTGGCTGCTGAAACAGTAGGGCAGCGAGGGATGACCGCAGGAGATATCATCTGTTTTCTGCCGGAAATACTAAGATAGAATATTCATTTTGAGGCAGTAAATCTGTGAAACAATTTGCAGATATTAACATGAAAAAATAACAGAGGAAAATTATTATGAAGAAAGATAGCAGAGTAAAAGCAGTCATTTCACTGGATGCAGTAGAACATAATTTCCGGGAAATGAGAAAAAATATTGCAGAAGAGACAAGGATGATCGCAGTCATAAAGGCTGACGCTTATGGACATGGCGCGGTGCCGGTTGCACATCTCATTGAGGATTATGATTATATCTGGGGATTTGCGGCTGCAACTGCGGAAGAAGCGATTCATCTGCGAGAAGCCGGGATTACAAAACCAATCCTGATCCTTGGAATTGTTTTTGATGAATATTTTCCGGAACTTGTCCGTTATGAGATCCGTCCTGCAGTGTGCGAATATGAGGAGGCAAGGAAACTTTCAGACGAAGCGGTTCTGCAGAAAAAAACTGTACATATTCATATTGCTCTGGACACAGGAATGACCAGGATCGGTTTTGCGGATACACAGGAAAATGTAGAGGAAATTAAAAAAATTTCAGAACTTCCAAATCTTGAGATTGAGGGTATGTTTACTCATTTTGCAAGAGCAGATGAGTATGACAGAAGTCCGGCTATGGTACAATTGGAGCGGTATCTGGATTTTTCAAGACGCGTAGAAGAGGCAGGAGTGGAAATTCCTCTGCATCACTGTTCTAACAGTGCGGGCATCATACGTATGCCGGAAGCAAATCTGAATATTGTCCGCGCCGGAATCACAATTTATGGAATTTATCCTTCTTCTGAGGTGGAGAGAGATATTGTAAAGCTTGAGCCGGTTATGGAACTTAAGAGTCATGTGACTTATGTGAAGGACGTTCCTGCCGGAGCAGCGATCAGCTACGGCGGTACTTATGTGGCTGACAGGAAGCTTCGTGTGGCAACTGTTCCGGTAGGCTATGCAGACGGCTATTCCAGGCAGCTTTCCAATAAAGGCTGGGTTCTGATACATGGACAAAAGGCTCCGATCCTTGGTAGAGTCTGTATGGACCAGTTTATGGTAGATGTGACTGAGATTGGTGATGTGAAGAAGGGCGATGAGGTAACACTGATCGGCAGAGACGGGGATGAGTTTATCGGTATTGAGGAGATTGGTGATCTCTGTGGCAGATTTTCCTATGAGTTTGCCTGTGATATCAGCCCGCGTGTGCCGAGAGTCTATATTAAAAACGGGAAAGAAATATAATGTTACTGTTTGCTGAATAGAGACGAAGTGAGCGATAACTGATTTTTATATACCACGCATGTATACACAAGAAAAAGGTGGAAATACTTTATCTTAACCGGACAGGAAATATCCGGCTGATAACAAGGTTTCTTCTTATGGCAATGTTGTAAATTGAAACCGGAAAGAATCGGAGTGTGAATTGTGTGGTAATTAAAAGAGGGGATATATTTTATGCTGATCTTCGCCCTGTAGTGGGGAGTGAACAGGGTGGAATCCGGCCGGTTCTGATCATTCAGAATAACGTAGGTAACCGGCACAGCCCTACAGTGATCTGTGCTGCTATTACATCAAAAATGAACAAGGCTAAGCTTCCTACACATATTGAGATCAATGCGGAACTCTATGGGATTGAAAAAGATTCTGTGATTTTGCTGGAACAGCTTCGTACTATAGATAAAAGAAGATTAAAAGATAAGGTCTGTCATCTGGATGATGCGATGCTGGATAAGGTGAATCATGCACTTGAGATCAGCCTGGAGCTTACGTTCTGATTTTACTTTTTAAGGGATATATCATCTGATCCGGTATTACGATTTTTTGGCTTGCATGTCTCGGATAGTAGTGCGTGAACAATAAATGAACAGTAATTTTTGGTATCTCTGTCCGGTCAGTATCTTGACGATTAATGGAGAAAGTGATATATTTTACCAGTAATTACGCATATTCAATAAGGAGGAGACTGAATAATATAATGGAAGATGGCAGTAGTATGCCCCTCTGGGGCTTATTTGTTTTACTGTTACTGTTGTGGCTGAATGGAATCTTTTACGGGTTTGCCGCAGCGCTGAGAAACATAAGTGAGAATGATACACAGAAGAAAGCAGAGGAAGGCGATAAAAAAGCACAGATGCTGATGGCTCTGATCGACAAACCGGCGCAGTTTGTCAATGCAATTCCGCTGATCGTAATGGCATGTGGTATTTGTTTTGGTACTTTTCTGGTCCCATATGCTGTGGATGCATTTTATCCATACATAAAGCATGTGCCTGCACTGATCCTGGTAATGGCATTGTGCGTGATTTTTCTTGCTGCAATCGGTATTCTGGCTTTTCGGCGGGTTGGTACTTATCATCCTGAAGCTTATGCATATAAGTATCTGAACCTGGTACATTTCTGGCTGAATCTGTTAAAGCCTTTTACTGTATCTGTCACCTGGATCGCCAGACTGGCAGCAGTGCCTTTTGGTGTGGAGATAAACCGTACAGAAAAGTCTGTCACAGAAGAGGAAATCATTTCCATTGTAGATGAAGCTCATGAACAGGGCGTCATCCAGGAGAATGAGGCGGAAATGATCCAGAATATCATATCTTTTAATGAGACAGAAGCCCATGATATCATGACTCACAGAAAGAATGTGGTGGCCTTTGACGAGGAGATATTGCTCAAGAACATGATTGACACTATGCTGGAAGAGGGGAATTCCCGTTATCCGGTATATGAGGAGAATATTGACAATATCAAAGGAATTGTCCATTATAAAGATGCGCTTAAGTTTATGACACAGAATCCCTGGGCGAAGTTCAAACCGTTGAAGGAACTGCCCGGAATTATCCGCCAGGCATCCCTGATTCCTGAAACAAGGGGGATTGGAGATCTTTTTCATACTATGCAGGCCAGAAAGATCCATATGGCAATTGTTGTGGATGAATATGGCCAGACAGCCGGGATCGTTACCATGGAGGATATTCTGGAGGAGATTGTCGGAGATATTCTGGATGAATATGATGAGGATGAAATTACGATCCGCGCACAGAAAGATAACAGTCTGATCATTGACGGGCTTGCTTATCTGGAGGATGTGGAAGAAGAGTTGGATGCAGATTTTGGGGATACAGAGTTTGAAACACTGAACGGTTATCTGACCAATATTCTGGGACATATTCCTACAGATAAGGATGTTGATACAAGCATAAAAGCGATTGGATACTGTTTTACGATCTTGTCTATTGGTAATAAAACCATTGGCAAGGTTAAGGTGGAGCGGGATAATAATGTTGCTGTATAAACAGCAGCAGATAAAAATAATTAACAAAAGGAGAAAGAAAGATGTCAGGACATTCAAAATTTGCAAACATTAAGCATAAGAAAGAGAAAAACGATGCAAAAAAAGGTAAGATTTTTACAGTAATCGGACGTGAGCTGGTTATGGCTGTCAAAGCAGGCGGTCCGGATCCGAATAATAACAGCAAACTTCGTGATGTAATTGCCAAAGCGAAAGCAAACAATATGCCAAACGATACAATTGAACGTGGTATCAAAAAAGCAGCAGGTGCTGATTCCGCAGATAACTACGAGAAAGCTGTATATGAAGGATATGGTCCGAACGGTGTTGCTATCATTGTTGAGACTCTGACAGACAACAAGAACCGTACAGCAGGTAATGTACGTAATGCATTTACAAAGGGTAACGGAAGCATCGGAACTCAGGGATGTGTATCCTATATGTTTGATCAGAAAGGTCAGATCATTATTGACAAAGAAGAGTGTGAGATGGATGCAGACGAGATTATGATGCTTGCTCTGGATGCCGGTGCTGAGGACTTCAGCGAGGAAGAGGACAGTTATGAGATTCTCACTGCTCCGGATGATTTCAGTGCAGTTCGCGAAGCTCTGGAAAAAGCAGGTCTGCCTATTGCAGAAGCACAGGTTGCCATGATTCCTCAGACTTATGTGGAGCTTACAGATGAGCAGGCACTCAAGGATCTTCAGAGAACTCTGGATCTTCTGGATGATGACGATGATGTCACAGATTACTGGACAAACTGGGATGAGCAGTAAAATACCGCAGGTATATTGAGACTGCCTGTTTTGGGTTATTGCTGTCGGACATGTATAGTTTATAAAAGAAACACACATAATACCTCCATAGAGAAAATGGAGGTATTTTTATGTCTGAAAACAGATATGGAGAAAAAAGAGAAGAGTCTGAAACAGGGATGAAGCTGCAAAACTGTGAGACACAGGAGTCAGAAAATAAAGTTCAGGAAAGTACCAATGAGCAGATCAAAGATATGGGACAGGTGGTTTTAAACAGCAATTCCCGAAAACACAAGGTAGAGCTTCTGACCATCATTGGTGAGGTGGAAGGTCATGAGTCTGCACCCTCCCATTCCAAAACTACAAAATATGAGCATGTACTTCCAAAGCTTGCCATCATTGAGGATGATGAAGAAATAGAAGGCTTGCTGATCCTTTTAAACACAGTGGGAGGAGATGTGGAGGCTGGGCTTGCCATTGCAGAGATGATTGCCTCATTAAGTATACCAACAGTGTCACTGGTTCTGGGCGGCGGACATTCTATCGGAGTTCCGATGGCCGTATCTGCGGACTATTCTTTCGCAGTACCAAGTGCTACGATGGTGATCCATCCGGTACGTTCCAATGGTATGTTTATCGGAGTGGCTCAGACTTACCGGAATATGGAGAAAATTCAGGACCGTATCACTACATTTATTTCCGAACACTCCAGAGCATCTCAGAAACGTCTGGAAGAGCTGATGCTTGATACTTCTCAGCTGGTAAAAGATGTAGGAACCATGCTGGAAGGGAAAGAGGCAGTAAAAGAAGGGCTGATCGATGAGGTTGGCGGTATTAAGGAAGCGTTGGCAAAATTATATGAAATGATAGAAAAAGAGTGTTGAAAGTGAAAAAAATCTTATATATGCTACAAATCAACCCTTGCCATATGTCAGATTTTGGCGTATTATTAATAGAGGTTTATTATTTGCGAGGAGGAAAACCATGTATAAGATTTTAAAAGCTGAAACACTGGCAGCTAAGATCCATCTTATGGTTGTACACGCACCGCGTGTTGCAAGCCATTGTCAGCCAGGACAATTTATTATCGTTAAGTTAGATGAGAAGGGTGAGAGAATCCCTCTTACTATCTGTGATTATGATCGTGAAGAGGGTACGGTCACAATCGTATTCCAGGAGATTGGTGTATCTACCATCAAGATGGCAGAATTAAAAGCAGGAGATGCATTCCGCGATTTCGTAGGACCTCTTGGATGTCCTTCTGAATTTGTTGAGGAAGATATCGAAGAATTAAAGAAAAAGAAAATGGTATTTGTTGCCGGCGGTGTTGGTACAGCCCCTGTTTACCCACAGGTAAAATGGCTCCATGAACATGGAATCACAGCAGATGTTATTCTTGGTGCAAAAACTAAGGATATGGTTATCCTTGAGAAAGAACTGGGAGAAGTTTCCAATCTTTATGTTACTACAGATGACGGTTCCTATGGCCGTGCAGGTATGGTTACCAAGACTCTTGAGGATCTGGTAACAAACGAAGGCAAACATTACGATGTCTGCGTAGCGATCGGACCGATGATCATGATGAAATTTGTCTGTCTTCTTACCAAGAAGCTTGGCATTCATACAATTGTCAGCATGAACCCGATCATGGTTGACGGAACAGGTATGTGTGGCGCATGCCGCCTTCAGGTTGGCGATGAGATTAAGTTTGCATGTGTAGACGGACCGGAATTCGATGGACATCTCGTTGATTTCGACCAGGCTATGAAGAGAAGCCAGATGTATAAGACTGAAGAGGGACGTGCATTACTGAAACTTCAGGAAGGTGATACCCATCATGGCGGATGTGGACATTGTGGAGGTGACAAGTAATGGCAGATGCAAAGATGTTAAAGAAAGTTCCTGTAAGAGAACAGAATCCAAAAGTACGTGCAACAAACTTTGAAGAAGTTTGTCTTGGATACAATCAGGAAGAAGCAATGGAAGAAGCACAGAGATGCTTAGGCTGTAAGAAACCGAAATGTGTGGAAGGCTGTCCTGTATCCATTAATATTCCTGGATTTATTGAAGAGATTAAAGAGGGAAAGATCGAAGAAGCATACAAAGTGATCGGATTATCCTCCGCACTTCCGGCTATCTGTGGACGTGTATGTCCTCAGGAATCCCAGTGTGAGGGTAAATGTATCCGCGGAGTCAAAGGTGAAGCTGTTTCTATCGGTAAGCTGGAGAGATTTGTTGCTGACTATGCTCTGGAACATGATATCAAACCTGTTGGAGCAGAAGTTAAGAACGGACATAAAGTTGCAGTGATCGGTTCCGGTCCTTCCGGACTTACCTGTGCAGGTGATCTTGCAAAAGCTGGTTATGATGTAACTGTATTTGAAGCTCTTCATGAACTTGGCGGTGTTCTTGTTTACGGTATTCCGGAGTTCCGTCTTCCGAAACAGAAAGTTGTTAAGAAAGAAATTGAAAAAGTTAAAGAATTAGGTGTTAAATTCGAGACTAATGTTGTTATCGGTAAATCCACAACAATCGATCAGCTGATCGAGGACGAAGGATTTGAAGCTGTATTTATCGGATCAGGTGCCGGACTTCCAATGTTCATGGGTATCCCGGGTGAGAATGCAAGCGGTGTATTCTCTGCCAACGAATATCTTACAAGAAGCAACCTGATGAAAGCTTTTGATGATTCTTATGATACACCGATCGCAGCAGGAAAGAAAGTAGCAGTTGTAGGCGGTGGTAATGTTGCTATGGATGCTGCCAGAACAGCTTTAAGACTTGGTGCTGAAGTACATATCGTATACAGAAGAAGTGAAGCAGAGCTTCCTGCACGAGCAGAGGAAGTTCATCACGCAAAAGAAGAGGGAATCATCTTTGATCTTCTTACTAACCCGAAGGAAATCCTTGTAGATGAGAACGGTCATGTAAAAGGTATGAAGGTTGTCAAGATGGAACTTGGTGAGCCGGATGCTTCCGGAAGACGTCGTCCGGTTGAAATTCCGGGATCTGAATATGACATGGATGTAGATACAGTTATCATGTCTCTTGGTACTTCCCCGAACCCTCTTATCTCTTCTACAACAAAAGGTCTTGAAGTCAATAAGAGAAGATGTATCATTGCTGAAGAAGAAACAGGTAAGACATCTAAAGATGGTGTATATGCCGGCGGTGATGCTGTTACAGGTGCAGCTACTGTTATCCTTGCCATGGGTGCAGGTAAAGCTGGTGCCAAAGGTATCGATGAATATCTTAAAAATAAATAATGTAAATGGTACTTGACAGATTTTGACGTCTGTGGCATGATTACTAGTGTTGATAATCATGAAAAGCTTAGAAGGTGTTTACAGGGATTTATTTTCCGTCAGAGAGAGGAAGCCATCGGCTGGAAGCTGCCTCAGGTTCAGATATTTCCTGAATTTCCCACCGGAGCCGCGTTTCTGAATGACAGTATTTACTGAGTAGGAAATGACGTTACTGCGCGTTAAGCAGACCGAGAGCCTGTAGAAAATGCAGGAAGCAGGGTGGTACCGCGGATATTTTACTCCGTCCCTTTAGTGGGACGGAGTTTTTTGTTTGCCAATTCTGCTATTATAACATGAATTGCGAGAACTGCTTTTGCAACGGAGCGATTTGTGGCTATCAAGTCAGAGTCAGATTTTACGTTACTGTTCATTCTGTTCTCAGTAACGATTTTTCTTCTCTGACATTATGACATAAAGGAGAAAGAGAACATGGATATGAAAGAAAGACTTCAGGAACTGGCTGAAGCAGCCGGAAAACGGATCAGTGAATCCGAAGGTCTGGAAAAACTGAACGAAGTACGTGTGGCATACCTTGGTAAAAAAGGTGAATTGACTGCAATTTTAAAGAGTATGAAAGATGTTGCACCGGAAGAGCGCCCGAAGGTTGGACAGCTTGTAAACGAAACAAGAAGCAAGATAGAAGCACTTCTTGATGAATCTAAACAGAAACTGGAAGAAGCAGCACGTGAAGAGAAGATGAAACAGGAAGTGATTGATGTGACTTTACCTGCAAAGAAAGCTAAAATCGGTCACCGTCACCCGAACACCATCGCCCTGGAAGAAGTAGAGCGTATCTTTATTGGTATGGGTTATGAAGTAGTAGAGGGACCGGAGGTAGAGTATGCGGATTACAACTTTACTAAACTGAATATTCCGGAAAATCATCCGGCACGTGATGAACAGGATACTTTCTTTATCAACGATTCTATCCTTCTTCGTTCCCAGACTTCACCGGTTCAGGCACGTACTATGGAGAAAGGAAAGCTGCCGATCCGTATGATCGCACCTGGTCGTGTATTCCGTTCAGATGAAGTAGATGCAACACATTCTCCTTCTTTCCATCAGATCGAAGGTCTTGTTATTGACAAGAACATCACTTTTGCAGATCTTAAGGGAACTTTGCAGGAGTTTGCACAGGAATTATTCGGACCTGAGACAAAAACTAAGTTCAGACCACATCACTTCCCGTTCACAGAGCCAAGCGCAGAGGTGGATGTATCCTGTTTCAAGTGTGGTGGTAAAGGCTGCCGTTTCTGTAAAGGTTCCGGCTGGATTGAAATCCTTGGCTGCGGTATGGTTCATCCGAATGTATTAAGCATGTGCGGAATTGATCCGGAAGAATACACAGGATTCGCATTTGGCGTAGGTCTTGAACGTATTGCACTTCTGAAATATGAGATTGATGACATGAGACTGCTCTATGAGAATGATATCCGTTTCCTGAAACAGTTCTAATGAAATGACTGTCTGAAACAACAGAGCTATGCAGCCAAGAGGAAATTTCTGTCCGGGAAAGCTGCTATAAGTCTGAGCTATAATATAGAAAGAGGATTAACAAAATGAATACTTCATTATCTTGGATTAAAATGTATGTGCCGGATCTTGATGTGACAGCACAGGAATATACAGATGCCATGACACTGACAGGAACAAAAGTGGAAGGCTTTGAAAAACTGGACGCAGATCTGGATAAGATCGTGATCGGTCAGATTGAAAAAATTGAGAAACATCCGGATGCAGATAAACTGATCATCTGCCAGGTGAATATCGGAACAGAGACTGTACAGATTGTTACAGGCGCTCCTAATGTAAAAGAGGGAGATAAGGTTCCTGTTGTTCTTGACGGCGGACGTGTTGCCGGTGGACATGACGGAAAGAAAACACCGGGTGGAATTGAAATCAAAAAAGGAAAACTTCGCGGAATCGATTCCTATGGTATGATGTGTTCCATCGAAGAGCTGGGAAGCACAAGAGAAATGTATCCGGAAGCACCGGAATACGGAATCTATATTTTCCCTGAAGACGCTGTTGTAGGCGAGAGTGCGATCAAGGCACTGGGCCTGGATGATGTTGTCTTTGAATATGAAATCACATCCAATCGTGTTGACTGCTACGGCGTACTGGGAATTGCAAGAGAAGCGGCAGCTACGTTTAATGAGAAATTCTGTCCTCCTGTTGTAGAGTGTAAGGGAAATGATGAAAAAGCTTCTGACTATGTAAAAGTAACGGTAGAAGATCCGAAACTTTGTCCACGTTACTGCGCAAGAGTCGTAAAGAATGTTAAGATCGGACCATCTCCGAAATGGATGCAGAGATGTCTGGCTTCCAATGGAATTCGTCCGATCAATAATCTGGTAGATATTACAAACTATGTAATGGAAGAATTTGGTCAGCCAATGCACGCATATGATCTGGACAGGATTGCAGGAAAAGAAATCGTTGTACGTCGTGCAGAGAATGATGAGAAATTTGTAACGCTGGATGGACAGGAACGTACCATGGATGATCAGGTACTGATGATTTGTGACGGTGAGAAAGCAGTTGGTATTGCCGGTATCATGGGTGGAGAGAATTCTATGATCACAGACGATGTAAAAACTGTTCTTTTCGAGGCTGCATGTTTTGATGGAACAAATATCCGCCTTTCTTCCAAGAGAATCGGTCTGAGAACAGATGCTTCCGGTAAATTCGAAAAAGGTCTTGACCCGAACAATGCGCAGGCAGCTATCGACAGAGCATGCCAGCTGATGGAGAAACTTGGAGCAGGTGAAGTCGTAGGTGGAATGGTAGATATCTGCAATGAAGTAAGAGAACCATCCAGAGTTCCTTTCAAACCGGAGAAGATTAATGCTCTTCTTGGAACTGACCTGACACCGGAAGAAATGCTTGCTTATCTGGCAAAAGTAGAACTGACCTATGACGAAAAAACAAATGAGATCGTAGCTCCTACTTTCCGTCAGGATATCCATTATGTAGCTGATGTTGCAGAAGAAGTTGCAAGATTTTTCGGATATGATAAGATTCCGACTACTCTGCCTACAGGTGAAGCTACAACAGGTAAGCTTCCGTTTAAACTTCGTATTGAAGCAGTGGCACGTGATATTGCGGAATATTGTGGTTTCTCTGAAGGAATGACCTATTCTTTCGAAAGTCCGAAGGTATTTGACAAATTAAGACTTCCGGCTGACAGTAAGCTCCGTCAGGGAATCGTGATCAGCAATCCTCTGGGAGAAGACTACAGTGTCATGAGAACAACTACTTTAAACGGTATGCTCAGTTCTCTGGCTACGAACTATAACAGAAGAAATAAAGATGTACGTCTCTATGAACTTGGTAATGTATATCGTCCGAATGCACTTCCTCTTACAGAACTTCCGGATGAGCGTATGCACTTTACACTTGGTATGTATGGAAACGGCGATTTCTTTGACATGAAAGGTGTATGTGAAGAGTTCTTTGAGAAAGTAGGAATGAGAGATAAAGTAGATTATGATCCAAACAGCGGAAAGACTTACCTTCATCCCGGAAGACAGGCAAATATGGTTTATGATGGTAAGGTTGTAGGCTATCTGGGAGAGGTTCATCCTCTGGTTGCAGATACTTATGGAATCGGTGATAAGGCATATGTGGCAGTGATTGATATCCTTACGGTTCTTGAATTTGCAAGCTTCAACCATAAATACACAGGAATTGCAAAATATCCTGCAGTAACCCGCGATTTAAGTATGGTTGTTCCGAAAACCGTTCTTGCAGGACAGATTGAACATATTCTGACTCAGAGAGGCGGAAAGATTCTGGAGAGTTATCAGTTATTTGACATTTATGAAGGAAACCAGATTAAAGGAGGATATAAATCCATGGCTTATTCTCTGGTATTCCGTCACCATGACAAGACTCTGGAAGAGAGCGAGATTACAGCTGCAATGAAGAAAATCCTGAATGGTCTGACAGACCTTGGAATCGAGTTGAGAAGTTAATGCTGATTTATGTATTAAGACATGGGATAACTCAGTGGAATAAACTGAAAAAAGTGCAGGGGGCAATGGATATTCCCCTTGCACCGGAAGGAATTGAACTGGCGAAAAGAACAGGAGAAGCATTAAAAGATGTTCCGTTTGATATCTGTTTTACCAGTCCTCTGGCAAGAGCGAGACAGACAGCACATTATGTGCTGGGAAACAGGCAGATTCCCGTTATTGAGGATAAAAGAATCCAGGAAATTGATTTCGGAGTTCTTGAAGGAAGCCGGTTTAAGGATGAACAAGGAAAGATCATCAGTCATGAAATGGAAATTTTCTTTGAAGAGCCACAGAAATTTGAACGCCCTCAAAACGGCGAAAACATTTCTGATATCCTGAAACGCACCAGAGAATTCTGGGTGGAGAAAACGACAGATCCTGCTCTGGCAGACAAAACAATTCTTGTTTCTTCTCATGGATGTGCAGTTCGTGCACTGCTTCAGAACGTCTATCAGGATCCGGAACATTTCTGGCATGGATGTGTGCCTCCAAACTGCAGTATCAATCTGCTTGAAGTAAAAGATGGAAAAGCCAGATTTCTGGAAGAAGATAAAGTTTATTCTGAAATATAACAATTCTGTAAAATAATCCGGTGGAAAACTGTGCTTTGAGTACAGCTTTTCTGCCGGACTTTTAATATATTTTGTTACTGTTTATACACCACTATCCCGAGACATACAAGCCAAAATTCCATTGCCGCAGGCAATCTGGA
>OLSC01000523.1_pt1 | contig 46649 bp, 75 predicted proteins | sample 1672881 | NCBI WGS metagenome assembly OLSC01 (sample SAMEA3136733, study PRJEB25190) | human gut metagenome | biome: human gut; feature: human-associated habitat; material: faeces | place: Austria | collected 2013 | reverse complement strand
ACCAAAGAAAAACAAAAAGAAGGGTGCAAAGTCTGCACAGAAACCAAGTACAAAGAAAGCCGCAGAAGAGGATGAAGACGAGGATGAAGCAGAAGATGATTATGAGAACATGACATCAAAAGCACTGTACAAACTGTGTTGTGACAGAGGAATTTCCTCACAGTGTAAGAAACGTGACAAAGCATCCCTTATCGCAGTTCTGAAAGCGAATGATGGAGCAGGAACAGAAGACGATGATGAATGGGACGAGGACGAAGAGGAAGAAAAAGACCCATATGCAGGAAAGTCTGCAAAAGAATTGTTCAAGATGTGTTCCGATAGAGGAATCAAAACAAAACCGAAACAGTCAGCAGATGCTTATGTGAAACTTCTGAAAAAAGCAGATGCGGCAGAAGCAGAAACAGAAGATGATGAAGACGAAGACGATGATTGGGAAATCTAAAACACAGTAGAACAGTTTTCGTATAACAAATAAATAAATGAAGTCAAAAGGCAGGTAGGTGGAAACAAAACTTATCTGCCTTTTTCTATTGGAACGAAACAAACAGGAGGTCGAAAGATTGAAAACAGAAGACATTATCATGTTGGATTGTAACAAAGAAGAAAACAAAGAATTGCTTAACAGATTCTTGTGGAAGGTAAAACCAGTTGCAAGGATTCTGGAAAAGAACCATTACACAAAAACAGAACAAGCACCGATTGATTTATTAGAACAAGCATTACATGGATTGTGTGAACGATACCCATATAAATTACAACAGATATGGACATATGCAGAAGATGGGAAGTTTAAGTTTTACCACATGGGTGTGATTCATGTTACAGATACCTATGATTGGATGGGGGACGTAAATGGCAGAACATTGTGGGAGGTTGTAGCAAAAGCAATTATTAAGATTTATGCAGATTTGAAAAAGGAGAAAGCAGAACAATGAAACAATTAACATTTTATACAGATGGTGCTTGCAGTGGAAACCCCGGCGAAGGTGGTTGGGCGTATGTAGAAGTTGTTCCATGTGATAAAGGAATCAAAACGAACATCGGAACAGGAAACAAGAAACAGACTACCAACAATGAAATGGAATTGACAGCAGTGTATATGGCGTTAGTAAAAGCCTTTAAAAGCAAAGTGAAACAGGTCACAGTGTATTGTGATAGTGCATATGTTGTGAACGCTATTACAAAAGGATGGTTGCGGAATTGGCATAACAATGGTTGGGAAACAAAGGAAGGAAAACCAATCAAGAACAAACACATCTGGGAGAAGATGTACATACTTGTGTATGAAAAGAATATGAACATAACAATGGTTAAGGTCAAAGGACATAAGGGCGACCCCTTGAATGAACTGGCAGACAAGATGGCAGTTGAAGCAAAACAAAGAATTATGGAGGGGTAGAACTATGCTAATATCAGAGAAAGTAACAGAGAAAGAATTTGAAGGAAGAACAACAAAAGAAGCGTATTTGAATTGTTGCAAATGGTTATCTACAAACATTATTGCAGTAAACAATTCAAAATATTTGACATATAACATTGAGAAGGTAGAAACAGATGATTGGAACAGGAAAGTGAAACTCACGTTATATGTAACAGCAGATGAAGGGGAGATACAAGAACGGAATTGTAATATCTGCAAAGAAGCAACAGGGATGTTCTATCTGAAACAAAACAAATATATGTGTGAGGTATGTAGGATGCCATCATACAGACAGAGATTGAAGGACAAATTACAGTTAATCAAAGAAGGATTGAAAGGAAGGGTTATAGAGTAATGAGAAGAACAAAGAAGAATCAGAAAAGAAAGAACAGCATAATGAAAGTGTTATTACAGACACTTGCGGAATTGTTTGCAACTTTAAAATACGGACTTATTGAAGAGTTAGACAAAGTTGCGGTATTGATACAGATACTAATACCGATTGTGATTGCTAGGACGGATTTAAGCACTCCTAAGATGTTGGTGGTGTCTTGTGTGTTGGTGGTAGTTGTCAAGTATATAAAAGAGGTTAGTTATAAATTGAACCATGTGACAGAGAGAGGTTTTCCGTTACCGATGAATAGGTTCACAGATAAGGATGAAAATGGTTTTATCAGTATTAGAGAAGAGGACACACAAGAAGCAATCCTTTATTTATGTGAAGTAGAAGATTACCTAAAAAGCAAAGGATGGTTATAGTATGAGTTATGCACCTTGCAAGGGATGTAAAGAAAGAACAGCAGAATGTCATGGAAAATGCGAGAGGTACAAAGAGTTCCAGAAAGAGATGGAGAAGGTCAAAGAAAACAGAAAGAATGATAGCATAAGCAGGTCAACGATGTTTAGACCAAAGTATTACAATTAAGTGTTGACAAACCAAACAAACTCTGATATAATAACAGCATAAGGAGTTGTGCTTGGATTGACACAAGTAAGTGGTAGCCTGTAAAGGAAATGCCTACCAATAAAAAGAAACAACCATGTTGCCGCATATGGTAGCCATATATTAGTCGTGGTACAAGAAGATGAGACAAAGAATCTCCGTTGGGTGTGACCGATAAACACCATGTAACTTATAAACAATGTTTCAACAATTTCATATTATATTTTGTGTTTCATGCGGCAATGTGGTTCATATATAAAATTAACAGACAAGGGCAACCTTGTCTTGTTCTGTATTAAGGGAACAAAACAAAAGTAAAGGAGAACAAAAAGGAGGAACAAAGAACATGGGTAGAAAGAAAGGGCAAGCACCGAGGTCTTATGTTGAGGGAAACCTTGTAAATTTGAAAGACAGAACGCCCGAAGAACGAAGAGAGATTGCACTAAAAGGTGTAGAAGCAAGAAGGAAAAAGAAAGAACAAAACATGGCGTTACAGAACTGTATGCGTCAGCTATTAGAGATGAAAACAAACAAGGACAAACAGAAGCAAGTGTTACGTTCATTTGGGTTCACAGATGAAGAACTTACCAACCGTTCTCTGCTAATGGTTGCATTGTTTCAAAAGGGACTGACAGGGGATGTTTCAGCAATCAGAGAAATTACTGACATGATGGACAAATTAGATATGTTTGAGAACACAGGAAAGGTAACAAGCAACGTAACTATCAATCTTGTTGCAACAGGGGAAACATATCAACCAAATGAACAGGATGAACAGGACATATGGGATGCAGAGAACAGCACAGATTGGATGGAAGACGAAGACGAGGAAGATTGGGGAAATGACATCTATGAGGGATAGTAGCAGAGAAGCCCTGTGTGCTTGTCAGAAGGAAGGAAGAACCCATACCCTTATAAGTCTTAACCCTAGCATAGAAAGTGGCTTAAAAGGGCAAATAAATGGCTTGCGTAAGTTGTCTGTTTTAGAATGGGTAAAAGAACATACAGAACAAAATGAATTATTTTGTGGAAACATATTGACAAACCTATAAGAACATGGTACAATATTACCATAAAAGGAGCAGTAAACATGAGTAGAGCAGAATTAAGAAGAAAACAGAGAGAACAGAAGAAAGATAACAGAACCTATACATTTACAGCAAGAGAGTTAGAACAGTTAGAACAAAGAATCAGACAGGAAGAACAGAAGAAAGCGAAACAAATGGTGTTGGATAAAACAAAAGCGTTGGCAAATGAAATCCTTACCATGATGTTAGTGATACCAACTAATGTTCTGATTGCTGATTATTGGCAGAAGTCAGCAAAGAAACGCATACCAAAGTTTGTTGATGATTGTTTGAATTTGTATGAAGCATTTACAGGTGGGGTTGTAAAGATGTCAGAGATGATTGACCTTACAGAAGAATATGCAGGAATCAAGTTGATACAAGAAGATGGACAAGGACATTGTTCTGTATTTGCAGAAAAGGTTGGCGAGTAATGAGCAGAACAAAAGTAAGTGAAAGAGCAAGAAAGGACATAAACAATTATGTCAGAAGGTATGCAAGAAAACATAACATCAAACCAAAAGAAGCCAGAGAACAGGAACGAGTGAAGAATGTCATTGCATGGATGGAATTGAGGGACAGAGAAAATGAAAAAGCAAGTGATTGAGCAATATGTTGTGGGAGAAGGAAACATACAAGAACTCATACAACAGAAGATTGAAACAGGACATAGGGTTGTGAGTATGGTTGCAACAAAAGTGGAAAGAAAAACAAACCTTACTGTTTCGCCACTAATAACAACAGGGTTGCGTGATGCAGTTCTTGTAGTATATGAACGTGAGGTATAATAACATGAAAGAGTATAACAAAAGGATATATGAACAGGCAGAACAGTTTGGAATTGAAAACAGAATGTTACAATGTTCAGAAGAAGCAGGAGAATTGATACAAGCATTATGTAAGTATCAGAGAATCCTAAACGCAGATAAGACCTGTAACACAGATATGGTTCATGCAGAGTATATGATAGCAGAAGAAATTGCAGACATAGAAATCTGTTTAAAACAAATCAAGTATCTGTTAGGAAATACAGAAGCAGTGGAAAGAATCAAAGCACAAAAGGTTGACAGAACAGAACAACGTATGTTAGAATATGCAACATAAAGGAGTGTATAAGATATGAACCTAGTAGAATGTTATGTAACAAACATCACTCATATAGGGGAGCGTAGTCAGTATGGTTTCCATGAAATAACAGCAGACTTTGATTGTTATGGAAGGGTAGAAAAACAGGTAACAAAAAGATTATATTTCACACAGATAGAACAGATAAAGAAGTATGGCTATTATATGTGTTAAGTAAGCAGTAGTATATCAAAAGTGTACAGAACAATAGAACATAACATATTGTTTAAAACAAAGAACACACAACGAATTAGAAAGGAGTATAGAACACAGTGAAGAACAACATAGAAATCATATACAAGAACATAAAGGATTTAAAACCTTATAAGAAGAACGCAAAGAAGCATCCGAAAGAACAGGTTGAGAGAATCTGCAATAGTATCAAAGAGTTTGGATTCTTTGAACACAGAGCAGTTGCGATTGATAGTAATAACAATGTAGTAGAAGGGCATGGAAGAATCCTTGCGGCAAAGAAAGCGGGGTTGAAAGAAGTGCCAACAATCTGTCTGGATGATATGACAGAAGAACAAATCAAAGCATGGAGATTGATTGAAAACAAAACAGCAGAGTCAACTTATGATGAACAGATGATAAACAAGGAAATTGAAGAACTGCTGAAATCAGACATTGACATGGAAGCATTTGGATTCTCAACAGATTCATTGTTTGATGATGTGGAAGAGATAGAAGGAGAAGTACCTTTTACAGAAATTTTGAATGAGGAAAACAATTACATTGTGTTAAAGTTCAATAACAAGGTTGATTGGTTAAATGCTATGGGGGTGTTTGGGATTGAGAAAACAAAAGCATATCCTACAAAGAAGGATGGAAACAAGAAATCATTCGGTATGCGAGCAGGTGTAGGAAGAGTGCTAGACGGACAGAAAGCGTTAGAAAGGGTGCAAGGTAATGAAGTATAAGGGTAAAGAGATTATTGTTGCTTGTCCGTCTTATAAACGGTATAAGGTGGAGACATTGAGTTACATTCCTTTTTGCAAAGTGTATGTTTCGCCAGAAGAGTATGAAGCATATTTAGAGTTCAACCCAAAACATCAAGAAAACATTGTGAAGTGTCCGAAAGGCGTACAAGGGAATCTGTGCAGAGTCCGCAATTATATCCTTGATACAGAGTTTGAACATGGTGCAGATATTGTGTTATTGATTGATGATGATTTACGAGCAATCGAACATTTTGAAATGTCGGAAGATGGAACATACGCTTATGAGAAAGTAAAAGTAAAACAAGATGAATTGTTAGATTTTCTTTATCGTTATTCCTTATTGTGCCATGACTGGGGTTTCAAGTTCTGGGGATTGAATTGTAACAGTGATACAATGTCCTATCGGCAGTATTCTCCTTTCAGTACAACATCATATATCGGAGGTCCTTTTCAGTGTTTCCTCAAAGGGAATGAACTCAGATATGATGAACGATTACCATTGAAAGAAGATTATGACATGACCTTACAGAACATGAACCTGTACAGAGGTGCATTGAGATTGAACAAATACCATTATGTGTGTAGACAGTCAGAACAAAAGGGTGGATGTGCTATGTATAGGAATATGGAACGAGAAAAGGAACAGTTTGAGTTGTTGCGTAAGAAGTGGGGCAGTAACATAGTGAGATTGGACACATCAAACAAAGGAAGGTCAAAGAAGAACAGAAAGTATATTGACTACAATCCGATTATCAAGATACCAATAAAAGGAATCTAACAGGAAGGGGCAGAACATTGTTTCTGTCCTTTTTATTTTGTTCAAAAAGTTTTACAAAAGGTGTTGACTTTATGATATATTATGTTATAATAGAATTATCAAATGAAAGAGAAAACAAAAAGAGAAGGAGCAAACAGTTATGAAGAGTAAAGTTGAAACAATTACAATGAATAAAGGAACAAGAACATTCAAGGTATATGCAGATTACATTATGCGTGGTATGTATGCAGAGGATGAAAACGGAACAGTAAAGTGCATCAAAGGTTCTGGATATTTAAATAACGAGTTATCTATTAGAAAAGCAATCGCTAATGCATTTGGTTTAGAAAGTTTTAGAAAGTAGTTGACAAAACAAAACACAGATGTTATAATAAAGACAGTTAAAAGAAAACAGGTCATTGAAGGAGGACAAAGAACATGAAAGAATTAGCATGGCAGGAAGTAAACAAAAATGAAAGAGTTGTTTCAAAGCGTAAGACATTTAAAACACAGGATGCATTGGAAAAGTTCATAGACAAGTTAGTGATGAAGGATAATTTTGTTATGATTCTTGCAATCGCAGACTAAGGGGGACGAAACAGATGAGTAGTACACAGGATAATTACAGTAAGATAACAGAAGCGGTAACAGAAAGAAATATGGATGCAGTGGAAATGTTAGACATCATAACAAATTATTTAGGGTTACAGATTTTAGACGATGATTTTATGGAATATCTGGAACAGGAAGAAATCTTATAAATAGTGTTGACAAGAACAAAACATTGTGTTATGATTATATCAAGATAAAGGAAAACAAATAAGACTTGGCAGTTGCATTTGAGATTTGCTCTTATGGGAATTGTTAAGCACATGAACAAACAGAGAGGTAGAAGGATATGAAGAACAGAGCAGATATGGTATTACAGGGAGAGATGAACACAGCAAAAGAAAGCATTGATAATGTAGAAATCAACAAAGAAAGTATAAGAAAATACCAGTGGAAAGTGTATGGAGTTGCAGAAGCATTGTTTGGTCTTGGTCTTATTTCATTGAACGAAATGGAATCATATAAAACAGAAATTAGACAGTATGGGTTAAACAGAATAAAGGAAATAGAAGGGAGGTAGAAAGATTGAAAGTGTTGTACATTGAAACAGTAGAAAACAGAGAACATAGGGAGTACATACAGAGTATTGCAAACACAGTAAGCAAAGAGTTGAGAACAGAAAAGATTTATGTGAGAGAAGAAAATAGCGGAACAAAAGTTGTTTATGTTTTAACCTTTATGTTCGTAAACAATTACAGATATAGCAGGACAATAACAAGATATGAATTGGAACGTTGTTATGATTGGCACTGGATGGCACACAACATCATCGAAGAAATCAAAAGAAAGTTTTTAACAGATAAGCGATTGACAATCCATTAAGGATATGTTAATATATAGGTGTAAACAAATAGGTGGTTCATAAGAAAGGAAGAACAGAACATGAGTGAGAACAAAGAAACAAAACAGGAAGTAACAAACGAGGAATTATTAAGACATCTGAAAGAAATCGAGATGGCACAGGGTTGTGTATTGAATGGTATCAACACATTGTTTACCATTATCAGTTCAAAAGCAGATGAGTTAGAACTTGACAAGATGGAGCGTGAAGAACTTGACAGAGGACAGGTTGCGATTGCTTGTGTAACAGAACGCATGATGGAAATTTCTGGAATGAATGAAGAAGTGAGAAAAGCGAAAGGACATGTGTGTGTGGTAAGCAAAGAAGAGGTTGGCGAGTTTTTGGATTTTCTCAAAGATATTTTAAAATAACCTTGACAAACAAATTGAATATGGTATAATATAATTAAAGCAAAACAGATAAGCAAAGCATTAGGTTTCAAACACCTAAACTCCCATGCAGAACTTATCTGTTTTGTGCATATATTAAACAAAGGAGCAAAACAAGCATGAATGTAGACATTGAGGTTTCAAACAGATTTGCTTCTTTTCTAACCGATTGGGACTATGAACAATACCTGTTATTGGGTGGATATGGTAGCGGCAAGAGTTATCATGTAGCATTGAAGATTATCCTCAAATTGATGGAGGAAAAACGTACAGCACTTGTTGTTCGACAAGTAAGGGAAACAATAAAAGAATCATGTTTCGCATTGTTCAAGGAAATCCTTGAAAAGATGAACCTGCTATCTGATGAGGTAAGCAGATATAACAGCAGAACAAATGGAAAGGTTGTTGCAATATCAAGTCCGATGGAAATACGTTTTCCGAATGGTTCACGCATCATATTCCGAGGAATGGATAATACGGAGAAAATCAAGTCCATTCATGGTGTCAGCATCGTTTGGATGGAAGAGTGTAGCGAAATACGTTATGAAGCATATACCGAGTTGCTAGGACGTATTAGAGAGCCTAAAGTGACGTTACATTTTATCTTAACAACAAACCCCGTTGGAAAAGAAAATTGGGTGTACAATACATTCTTTGTCCACACAGATGATAAGGGGAAAGAAAGAACAATACAAAGTCCAGAAGAGTTCTATCGCAGAAGAACATTGGTAAACAAAAGAAATGGAGTATATTACCATCATAGTTTACCAGATGATAACCCATTCCTTCCTGCATCGTACATTAAACGTCTGGATGGATTGAAGAGAACTGACAAACAATTATGGGTGGTTGCTCGTTGGGGCAGGTTTGGTGCAAATGGAACAAGAGTATTACCAAACTTTGTTGTAGCAAAAGACAGCAGAGAGTTCCGAAACAAAGTGAACAGTATTTCTGCACAATTTCATTTCTTTGGACTTGACTTTGGTTTTGAGGAAAGTTATAATGCACTTATAAGTTGTTGCGTTGATGATGCAAACAAAGTATTATATATCTATGATGAGGTATACATGAACCATATTACAGATGATAGGTTTTCACAAAGGGAAGATGTTCATGCAGTAGCAGAAAGAGCAGGGAGATGTGACAAACCAATTTGTGCAGATTCAGCAGAACCTAAAACAATTCAGTTTTACAGACAGCAGGGTTACAATATGTATGGTGCGAAGAAATACATTGGAAGTAGATTGCAGAACACCAAAAAGATGAAACGATTTAACAAGATTGTTTGTTCCCCTAGATGTAAGAACACAATCCGAGAATTGAAAGACCTTACATATAAAAGAGATTCAAAGGGCAATGCAATCTATGATGAGTTCAATATTGACCCACATACATTCTCTGCATTATGGTATGCGTTAGATACATACACAGTTGCAGATATTAAGGAAATCAAAACAAACAGTAAAGCAGGTTAATGTTTCATGTGAAACGTAGAAGGGAGAACATAGAGTGAACACATTAAAGAACAAAACAAATGAGGTTAAGAGAATCAGAGATTTACAGAAGCAGAGCCTTGAAACATCAAGCGACAATTACATGGTTGGGTTGTATAATGGTTTAGAGTTTGCAGTTGCAATCATGGAAGGGAGAGAACCAGAGTTCTTTGCTTGTGTGGGAGAACCACCTATTGTAGATAACACAGAAGAACAGACAGGAAGAACAATAGCAAGCGGTGTTCGTAGGAGGTAAGACAATGTGCAGAAGATATTGTTAGACACATACACAGTAGCATTACCAATTATATTAAGCTATATTGTGTGGCTATTGAAACAAACAAACAAAAAGAGAGATGCAAACACAAAAGGTACAATGTTATTGTTGAGGGTTCAGTTGATAGAGTACCATGACAAATATTGTGCATTGGGGTACATTCCATCCTATGCCTACCAAAATTTCTGTGAGATGTTTGAAGCATACAGAGCGTTGGGTGGCAATGGAATGATAATAAAAATGAAACAAGAGGTAGATGAACTTGAAATCAGAAAAGGAGGAATGAAACAAGATGTTTAAAAACAGCGTAGTAAAGGTATCAGTAAACACAAAAGAGTGGCTTAAAAAGACAGCAGTTAGATGTGTGAGAACATTTGCATCAACGATGGTTGCTTTGTTACCTACAACAGCGGCAACGCTTGGTTCGGTGGATTGGAAACTCACATTTAGTTCCGCGGCATTAGCAACTGTGATTATCTTTTTTACTTGTGTTGCAGGTATTCCAGAGGTAGAAGCAGAAGAAAACAAAACAGAGTAAGGAGAAAGAACAATGGCACATTTATATGTTATTGCAGGACATGGAGCAGGAGATAGTGGAGCAGTTGGAAATGGATATACAGAAGCAGAACGAGTTCGTGCGTTAGCAAACAGAATTAAAGCGTTAGGTGGAGACAATGTTACACTTGGAGATGTGAACAGAAACTATTATGCGGATAATGGAATCAGCAAACTGTCTATTCCGAAAGATTGGTGTATTATTGAGTTGCACATGGACAGCAGTGTTTCTGCGAGTGCTAGGGGCGGTCATGTGATTATTAAGGGTTCATACAATCCAGATTCTTATGACCTTGCATTGGCTAGTTTTGTTGGTGCTATGTTCCCCGGCAGAGCAAACAAAATTGTTGGAAGGAATGACCTTGCAAACCCAAACAGAGCGGCGGCAAAGGGATTCAATTACAGACTTGTTGAGTTTGGTTTTATTTCAAATGCAACAGATGTATCAATCTTTAACAGCAGGATGGATGAGTTAGCACAAGGTATTTTGTCAGCGTTTGGAATCAGCACAAGCACAGACAAATGGGTTCTGGACAAAGTTGGATGGTGGTACAGATATGCAAACGGAACATATCCGAAGTCACAGTGGTTATTGTTAGATTGCTATTATTATTTCAATGAAAAAGGATATGCGTTAGCAAATGAGTGGCTGAGTTATGGTGGCAACTGGTATTGGTTGAAGAGTGATTGCAGAATGGCAACAGGATGGCAGTACATTGACAAGCATTGGTATTATCTGAACCCAATAGGAACAAAGAACAAGCCTGTGGGTGCAATGTTGACAGGTTGGCAGTTCATTGGTGGACAGTGGTATTACCTTAGAACAAAAGCAGAAGGAGAACATCCACATGGTTCTATGGTGGAAGGTTCTGTTACAGTTGGCGATTATGATTATTATTGCAGAGTTGCAGGAGAAGACAAAAACTATCCAACAGGAAGTATGTTGACAGGATGGCATAAAGTTGTGGATGAAGAAAACAAAACAAAATGGTTCTGGTACAACAAAGATGCAAATTGTCAACCTGTGGGTAGTATGTTAAAAAATCATTGGTTGACAACAGAGAATGGCAAAAAGTATTATCTCAAAGATGATGGAGAAATGGCTTGCAATGAAACAATAGAAATCAGTGGAAAAGAATATAGTTTCGATGCAAGCGGAGCATTGGAAAGATAGAAGGATGGCGGCAGAAATGTCGCCTTTTCTATTGACATGGTTTTTATGTTATGTTATAATAAAAGAAAAAGAAAGGAGGAAAAACCGTTGGCAAGACAAAAACAATATAATGTGGAAGTAACAAGAGCACTTGCTAGTTTTCCTTATTTTGTTTTAAAGAATGAGATAACAACAGGATATAATCTATATACCAAAGAGCTGTTAGAGATAAAACAAAATTATCTGGATTACAAAAAGGGTGCAGAGTTCTATACAGAAGGAAGTGGCGGAGATTATCAGCCATCGGACATTCGGTTTAAGATTGCGAAAACATTGATTGATAAAGAAGCACGATTTATGTTTTCACAAACGCCAGATGTTATGATACAGGCAGTTGATACAGAACAAACAAAACAAGCAGAACAATACCAAAGATTGGTAGACAAGGTTTTGAAGCGTTGCAATTTTTCAAGAGATTTGTTACAGAGTGCAAAAGATTGTTTCATTGGAAAGCGTGTTGCGTGTCTGGTGGACTTTTCCGAAGAGGATGGAATACAAACACATTTCTATAACAGTTTGCAGTTTTATTATGAAACAGAATATGGCTCAGATAGATTAACAAAGTTTATCAGTTTTGAGAATGTGAATGAAACAAAGTCAAACCAAGACAGAATGTATTTGGTAAACAGATATGAAGAAATAAACGGAACAATTTACATGAGTTCTATCCTTTATAATGGAGTAGGAAAAGAACAGGAGATTGTAATTGCAAAACATCAGATAGACCTTGATTATATTCCTGCTGTGATTATCTTGAATGATGGAACATTAGAGGATAAGCGAGGAGTATCAGAGATTGAAAGCCTTACAGAATATGAGAGTGCTTATAGTCGGTTAGGGAATGGGGATATTGATAGCGAAAGAAAGGGCATGAACCCGATTCGCTATACAGTGGATATGAACTCCCAGACAACAAAGAACCTTAGTTCTGGTGCAGGTGCATACTGGGATTTGAAATCAGAACAGAACCAGAACAATGTTTCCCCACAAGTCGGAACATTAGCACCTAGTATGAACCATACAGAACCAGTGAAGGTTACGCTTGACCGATTGAAAACAACAATGTATAATGAGGTTGATGTACCAAATGTCAGTGAAGAAACAATGCAGGGAACAATCACAAGTGGCAAAGCATTGAAAGCGTTGTATTATCCGCTGACAGTTCGGTGTGATGAGAAGTTGAAAGCATGGAAACCTGCGATTGAATTTATTGTTGAAGCAATCATAGATTTAGCAGTGTTGAACAAATCGGATGCTATTTCTTTCTATGTTTTAACAGGTCTGGATGAGGTACAGTACAATATTGAAGTAGAAGAGAATTATGCACTCATGGAAGATGAACAGGAAGAGAAGGAATCAGATCTTGCAGAGATTGCGGCAAATGCACGAAGCAGAAAGTCATATATTAAGAAATGGAGAAAGTCAGAGTTTAAGACAGATGCACAGATTGATGATGAATTGATGCAGATTGCGATTGAAAACAATATGTTTGATTCTATGAGCATGAACACACAGGTACAGACAGAGTTGACAAAACGAGGAACAGGCGAACAGATTGAAACAAATATTGAAGGAGTAAAGACAGAACAGACTTTGGGAGGAACACAGACAAAAGAATCCGAAATAACAGAAGAATAGTATTGACATCCTTTGTTGATATGGTATAATAGAGATATAAAAGCAAGGGCGGTGGAATATGGCAAAACAAAAGTTCAGTTTGAAAAATGCAGAACAAGTAAGAACATCAACCACTATGTCACAGCAGAAAGAAATTGAAAGATTATATCAACAATTATACCGAGATGTGACAAAAAAGGTTGGACAGTTAGGTAATAACAATTTACAGAAACAAAACTTAATTTTATTACAACGTGATATTAAGAATCGCATTACACAGTTAAACAATGACATTCAAAATGGAATCATCCGAGATATGCGTATTGTTTCCAATGAAGTTGTGGAAGATACAAGAACATTCCTAAAACAATGTGGGTTCAAGGATGAGGACATACACAATGCTTTCAGTTATGTTCCAGACCAGATTATCAGAAATATTACAAGCGGTAATGTGTACCAAGATGGATGGACATTGAGCAAAGCAATTTGGGGATATAACAAAAGAACACAGGATGATTTGAGCAAAATTATATCAATAGGAACAGCACAAGGAAAGTCAGCAGTTGAGATAGCAAAAGAGTTAGAACAATATGTTGACCCTAGTGCAAAAAAACCTGCCAGAACAATTCAATCATGGAGATATGACAAAGCAGGAAACAAAATAAAAGACAGTGTGTATTTTGGAAAGATTGATTACAATGCGTTGAGGTTGGCGAGAACCATGATAAGCCATGCATATCAACAGAGTTTTGAGAATGTAAACAGGAATGACCCTTTTGTTGTTGGGTATCGTTGGCTCACATCTAATTTTCATGGCAGGGTGTGTGAGATATGCAGAGATAGGTCAGAAACAGACCAGTTCGGTTTAGGGGTTGGAGTGTTCCCCAAAGACCAGTTACCATTAGACCATCCGAATGGAATGTGTACCTTTGAAGCAGTTATACCAGACAGTATGAATGATATAGCAAAGCGTATAGGGGAATGGTATCAAGCACCGATTGGAACATATCCAGACATAGACAGATATGCATTGGACTTTGTTTCATAGAACAAATAAGAGAACAGGAAGGAGAACAAAACAAGGTGGAAGTACAGAGAGTATGTAGCAAATGCGGAGAAGTCAACATAGTAGATTCTAGCAACTTGATTCGTGTTGATGTGTATGATGAAGAGGGAACATATTACAAGTTGATGTATTATGATTGCAAGCGTTGTAAAGAACGGATTGCGGTACAGTTAGATAATACAGAAACATTGGAGATGTTCAGAAAGTTAAAAGCATTGACAATCAAGGTTGCAAGAAAGAACATGAAGGGGGAAACAGTAAGTCCGAAAGATGTTCGCAAAAAAGACAAGTGGATGAAAGAACTCCGAGAAAAAAGGGAAACACTAAACGAACTGTGCAGTGGCAAAAAATTATTTGATGAAAATAAAAAAGTTGTGATTGAACAGTTGACATTTCCGAAAGTTGGTGGTATAATTGAAAGTAACTTGTGATAGATGTCATAAGGAATTTAACAACTTATTGAAGGAACAAACAAAACAGATTGATGGACAGGAGATTATCAGAACATACATAGAGTGTCCGCATTGTAAGGCACAATATACAGTTTGTTATGATTGCCAGTCAACATTAGTTTTAAAGAAACAGATTCGTAGACACACAGCAATGCTACAAACAATCAAGGATGAAAACCAATACAGAAGAAAGTTGAAAGACATTGAGAAGAAACAAAAATGGTTAGAAAGAGAAATGAAAGTCTTGCAAACAAAGTATAGCAAGCAGTTTGAAGAAAAGGAGAATTAGAACATGGCAGAAGAAGTAAAAGGAACAGAGGGACAGCAGGGAGCAAATGGAACACAGCAGAACACTCAACAGCAGAATCAGCAGAACAACAATACGCAGACACAGCAGAGTAATTCAACAGAAACAAAAGTAGATGTTGAAAAAGTGAAAAGCGAAGCGTTGTCTGGATTCTTGAAAGAACTCGGAGTTGATGATGCAGAAGCACTGAAAGGAATTGTAACAAAACAGAAAGAAGCAGATGAAGCAAACAAAACAGAGTTGCAGAAGAAAGAAGATGCTTTGACAGCAACAACAAGAGAACTCGCAACAGAACGTGAAGCGAGAATCATTGCAGAAGCAAAGTTATCAGCAATTCAGTTAGGTGCAAAACCAGAGTTAGTAGAAGACCTTGTACTTGTTGCGAAAGCAAAGGTAACAAAGGACAAAGACATCAATGCAGTTATCGCAGAGATTAAAGATGGAACATCTGGTAAGATTTATTTTGCAGAAGCAGACGAGGAAGATACCGAAGGTTCAAAGGGTGGAACAAAAGGAAAAACAGTAACAAGAGCAAGAGTTACAAAACCTTCTGAAAAGTCTGGAAAAGAGAAACAGACAGAAGAAGGAACAGAGAAGAAAGAAGAACATACAGGTTCTATGGCTGAAAGACTTCTTGCAGGACGTAAGAAAAACAAAAGCCATTATTTCAGTTAAGGAGGTAACACAGAGATGTTAAACAACACAGGAGTTAAGAAAGAAACATTTGGTTCTGGAAGCCAGATTCTTTTTGCAGTAGAACATCAGGTTTCTATGGGAATTGTGGTAGACCAGAGCGTAGGGGTAACAGTAGGAAACAAGAAGATTGCGAAAGCAGGAACACCGATTACAGGTAGTCTGGATGCAAGAGAAACAGCCTTCACAGCGGCAAAAGCAGGAAGTGCAAGCGAAGCATCTGATGCGGTAGGAGTTCTGTTACATGATGTTGACGTAACAGTAGGAGATAACAACGGAGCGATTCTGTTATTCGGTTTTGTAAACACAAACAGAATTGATGATACAACAAAAGCGAAACTTACATCTTATGTGAAAACAGCATTACCGATGATTAAGTTCGTTGCTTGCTAAAACATGATAAGGAGGATAACAAACAATGAGTATTTTTGATTTAATTATCAGTGAAGAGATTGTTGCCTATTGGGAACTTCTCGTACAGGAAAGAGCACCGTACATGGGAGAGGAACTGTTCCCAGATGACAAGAAGTTAGGACTTGACCTCAAATGGTTAAAGGGTTCAAATGGACTTCCTGTTGTTCTGAAAGCGTCTGCATTTGATGTTGCGGCTATTCCTCGTCCGAGAATTGGGTTTGAAAAGTTAAGTGCAGAAATGCCTTTCTTTAAAGAATCAATGTACATTGATGAGGAACTCAGACAGGAATTAAACAAAGTTATTGAGAGCAACAACCAAGCATACATTGATGCAGTAGTGAACAGAATCTTTAATGATGAAATGACACTACTTGAAGGTGCGGCGGCACAGAGAGAGCGTATGCGTATGATGGCTCTTACAACAGGAACAATCGTGATGGAAGGAAACGGACAGGTATATGAGTATGATTATCAGATGCCATCCGACCATAAAGTAACAGTTAAAAAGTCATGGAGTGACCCAACAGCAACAATCATGGAAGACATTCGTGCAGGTATTCAGAAGATTACAGATGATACAGGTGTAACAGTTGAGAGAGCAACTTGTTCTTCCAAAGTGTTTGGTTATTTCCGTATCAACAATGAGATTAAAGCATCCATTATGGTTCTTACAGATGGTGCAGGATTCATTTCAGATGCGAAAATCAAACAGTACATTGCAGATGAACTCGGTTTACAGATTGTTGTAAATGATAAGAGATACAAAGACGAAACAGGAACACCACAGAGATTTGTTGCAGACGATGTATTTGTTATGTTCCCTTCTGGACAGTTAGGGAATACATGGTTTGGAACAACACCAGAAGAATCAGACCTTATGTCTGGTGCATCCTCAAATGTAACAATCACTGATACAGGTGTTGCAGTTACAACAATGAAGAAGGAAGACCCTGTACAGGTTGAAACAAAAGTTACACAGATTTGTCTGCCAGACTTCCCAACAGCAGACCAAGTTTACATCGTGGATGTAATTGCGTAAGGGAGGTAACAAAACATGGCAATGGTAGTAGCGAGAAGAGGACAACACGAAGTCAAAGTCAGCAAGCGTTCCTATGAAACATTGTTCAAGAACAAGGGATATAAACTTGTTGGAGAAGAAAGAACGAACACAGCATCTATGATGGATGAAGATTTTGACGAAGAGGTTGAAACAGAGCAGGAACAGGAAGAGGTTGAAACAGTACCGATTTCAGAGATGAACAAAGAGCAGTTGGCTGAATATGCAAAGGAACATAACATTGACACATCAAGTGCAAGAAATGTTCGTGAAGCGAGACAGATTATTCAGAAAGCAATCAGAGATTCAAAGATGTAAACAGAAGGGAGGTTTGACAGATGGATAAGATAGGACAACTGAAATTCAATTTAAGGGAAAAACAAATCCCATATTTTGAAGAGGATGAGTTACAGGCGTTGTTAGATAACAACAATGGAGATGTAAACAAAGCAAGTTATGAAGGGCTGATTATCAAGGCTGAAACAACAGGGTTGAATGTCAGCGGATTGACAACACAGGACAGTTCTAGTTATTTCAAAATGTTAGCCTCCCATTATGTTTCAACGAACAGTGGGGTGTTGGCATAATGAATGAAGCAAGGCTAAGAATGGAACTCCACAAGGTATTGAGAGAAATACAGATACATGGAACAGAATACAAATTGTTTCGTAAGAAAACAGATAAGTATGGAGAACCTACGAAAGAAGAACCAGAACAGGTAGCAACTATTCGTGGGTTGTTCCATGTTTCAAAAGGGTATATAACAAAGAACATAGAAGAGGGAACAAGAACGCATAGCAAGGGACAACCAATGTTGTTAGTTGCTTATGATGGAACAGAGAACATACAGAGTGAAGATTTCCTTACAATCAATGGAAACACATATAAGGTTGTGGAGAAGAATAACATACAAGAATATAACATAGTAACAGACATATCATTGGAGATGGTGTTAAATGGCAGGAATTAGGATAGATGCATCTAAGTTGTTGGCGAATCTGGAAAGTGCTGAAACAAAGTCACAAGTTGCAATTCGTATGTATGCACAGGAAGGTGCAAAGAAGTTTGAGAACTATGCTAAGAATCATAGACCGTGGACCGATAGAACGGGACATGCAAGACAGAGATTGGTTGGATGGGTAGAAGTTATGGCTAACAAGGTCAGAATCCATATAGGGCATGGTGTGGACTATGGTGTATATCTGGAATTGTGCCATGAAAAAAGATATGCAATCTTACAACCTACGGTCAATGCAATGTCAAAAGAAGTATTAGAAGGTTATGAAACATTGATGAGGTATATACAACCATGATTTTAAAACAAATACGAGACATTTTGGAAGAAGATGGAACAGAAGTATATTTTCCATCCCAACACAAGGGGGATTGTTTGAGAGAATACATTGTTGTAAAGGCAGATGGAGCAATCAGTGAAACAACCGTATCAAGTGAAAGACCTTTGTACACAATATTGTGTTATGTTCCAGAAGACAGTTACAGTAGTCTTGAAACCCTTGTGAACAAAACAAAAAAGAAAATGAAAAAGGTGTTCCCTTTGGTTATGTATGTAGGGAATGATACACCTAGTTTTTATGATGATACAGTGAAAGCACATATGATAAGTTTTCAGTATCAAGGTTGCAGAAAAATAGAAAATTGGTAAGGAGGTAAAAAAACAAATGCCTAGAACAAAAAAGAAAGCGGTTGGTATTCCTACCATTGACGTTGCTCTTGTTGTAGTAAGAACGGGAACAGAAGAAAGTGGAATGGAGATTGCAGTTGACACCGCAAACAAGATTGGTGTTGAACCACAGACTGAAACAACAGATGCAGTGAAGTTGGTAAAACTCGGCAGATTGTTAGCACAGAAACCTGCGGAAACAACAATCACAGGACACCAGATTACATTAACAGACAATGTGTTCATTCCAGAACTTGTGAAAATCTTTCAAGGTGGTAGCATTGAGGGAAGCGATGAAACACTTGTTTACACACCACCAGTTGCAGGTAGTGCAGAAAAAGGAGAAGTGTTTGAGTTAGATGCTTATTCAGCAGAATATGATGCATCTGGACAGATTGTTAAGTATGAAAAAATTACTTATCCAAACTGTCAAGGAACACCGATTACAATTAACACAGAAGATGGAGTTTTCAGACTTCCAGAGTATGTTATCAATTCAGCACCAAAGACAGGAGAAGCACCGTACAAGATTAGTTATGTTTCAGCATTACCGTCTTTTCCTAGTTCCTCTTCCGTAGAAGCCACAAACATGATGGCACTGTCAGACAGTGAAGGGGAAAGCGGAGTTGCTCTGATGAGTGATGAAACAGAAACAGGTCTGACGAAGAGTGAGAATACAACAGCATTAGAAACAAAGTAGAACAAAGAGTAAAAGGAGATTAAGAACATGGCAGGAACAAAGAAAACAACAAAGGCAACAGAATTAACAGTAACACCGATTGCGGAATTAAAACAGTATGCAAACGGAACATTGGTTGAACTACCTTGTTTCGCAGAAGGTCAGAGATTTGTTGCAAGATTAAAAAGACCTTCATTGCTCGGAATGGTAAAACAGGGTAAGATACCAAACACATTGCTTGTTCGTGCAAATGAGTTGTTTGTACAGGATGGAACAGGATTCGACCCAGATGAAGAAAACATGATGTCACAGATGTTTGATGTATTAGAACTCATGGCAGAGGAAACATTTGTTGAACCTACATACAGTGAGTTGAAAGAAGCAGGAGTACAGTTGACAGATGAACAGATGATGTTTATTTTCAATTATGCACAGCAGGGGGTAAAGGCATTAGAATCCTTTCGTACAGAGTAGGAAGATAGAAAGCGTCCTCGCTATGTCTAAGCAGTATGGCTGTCTGCCTAGTGTTATTCTAGGGATTGAGGATAGTTATACTGCTTTTTGTTTTAATGAAGCGTGTTGCGAGATTATAGCGAGATTGAAAAACGATGAAACACCTTATTATGTAGAACAGACAGTAGAACCGAAACATTATAACAATTTCAAAGATTTTTATAAAACATATGGAGGATAAGCATGGCGGTAAACATGGGAACTGCTATTGCATATCTTGAACTCGATACCTCAAAGTTCTCGAAAGGGTTTACATCCGCATTTAACGATTTAAAGGTGTTCGGGGACAAGTCAGCAACAGCAGAACAAAAAATGAATGGTTTGTCAAGTGCCTTTAAAACAACAGGGGGTTTGTTATCAAAGAGTGTAACATTACCCCTTGCTGGGGTTGGTGCGGCGGCAGTAAAAACAGCGTCAGATTTTGAAGCAGGAATGTCAGAGGTTAAGGCGATTTCTGGTGCGACAGGCTCTGAGTTTGATGCATTGAGAGACAAGGCAATAGAGATGGGTGCTAAAACAAAGTTCTCTGCAAGCGATTCAGCAGATGCATTTAAGTACATGGCTATGGCAGGTTGGGATGCATCACAAATGATGGATGGTATAGCAGGAGTCATGGATTTAGCGGCGGCATCTGGGGAAGACCTTGCAACAACATCTGATATTGTTACAGATGCATTAACAGCGTTTGGATTGAAAGCAGAAGATTCAGCACATTTCGCAGATGTGTTGGCAATGGCAAGTTCCAAGTCAAACACAAATGTTGGTTTGATGGGGGAAACATTCAAGTATGTTGCACCAGTAGCAGGTGCATTAGGATATAGCGTAGAAGATTGTGCAGTTGCGATTGGATTGATGGCAAACAGTGGAATCAAAGGAAGTCAAGCAGGAACAGCGTTACGCTCTATGTTGACAAGATTAGCAAAACCAACAGACCAAGTTGCGGCGGCAATGGAACAATACAACATTAGTCTTACAGATGCACAAGGAAACATGAAACCAATGTCAACATTGATGTTGGAACTTAGAGACAGGTTCTCTGGATTGTCAGAAGCACAGAAAGCATCGTTGGCGGCAACATTAGCAGGACAAGAGGGAATGTCTGGCTTGTTGTCAATCGTCAATGCATCGGATGAGGACTTCCAGAAGTTGACAGATGAAATAAACAATGCCAATGGGGCGGCACAGGACATGGCATCTACCATGATGGACAACACAGCAGGAGCAGTAGAACAATTAAAAGGTGCGTTAGAATCAGCAGGTATTCTGATAGGAGAAAAACTAACACCTTATATTCGTGATTTGGCAGAATGGATAACAGGACTTGTTGAAAAGTTTAACAGTTTGTCAGATGAACAGCAGGACAACATTGTAAAGTGGGGATTGATACTTGCGGCAATCGGTCCAACATTGTTGATATTATCAAAAGTAGTTTCTATTATCGGAACTGTGATAAAAGCATTTAAGTTGTTGAAGGGAACAATGACAACAATCAAAACAAGCGTAGAACTTGTGAAAGCAGGTTATGCAGGATTGGCAACACAGATGGGTGGAATACCTAAACTTGTTGCAGGAATTTCAACAGGGTTTGGTGGAATGTTAGCACCTATTATGGCGGTTGTTGCGGTTGTTGCAGTTCTGGTTAGTGCGTTTGTTACATTGTGGAAAACAAACGAAGAGTTCAGAGATAACATGACAGCAATCTGGAACAAAATACTTGTTTCCATTAGTGGGTTCTTTGATGGAATCGTAGAACGTATAAATGCACTTGGTTTTGATTTTGAAAACATAACGGAAGTAATTAAAACAGCATGGTTAGCATTGTGTGATATATTAGCACCATTGTTTGAGGGAGCATTTAACACAATAGCCATTGTCCTTGATGGAGTGTTTAACCAAATACTTTCAGTGATGGACATTTTCATTGGATTGTTTACAGGAAATTGGGAACAACTCGGAGAAGGAGTAAAAGGAGTTATAACAGGGATTGTTGAAACATTTTCAAAACTTGGAAGTAACATCCTCGGAGCAATCGGAGACATTGGAGCAGAAATACTTAGAAAGTTAGGATTTGACAAAGCGGCAGAAGGTTTCCAGAGTTTCTTTGACAAGTTGTCTGATATGTTTGGAAAGATACCAGAATTGTTATCTGGTGCGATTGATACAGTTGTTACATTCTTTACTGTAACAATACCAGAAGCATTTACAAGTGCGATTGAAGCAATACAGGGATTTGTTGATAACATCATAGAGTTCTTTACTGTAACAGTGCCAGAAGCGTTCAATACATTTGTGAATGAAACAATACCAAATGCAATCAATAGTATTGTAGAGTGGTTTCAACAGTTACCGTATATGATTGGTTATGCAATTGGGGAACTGATAGGATATTTCTATTTGTTCGCAACAAACCTTTGGACATGGGTAACAACAGAATTACCAATGATTATAGAAAACATTGTTTCATGGTTCGCAGGATTACCTAGCAGAATATGGACATGGTTGGTAAATGTTGTAACAAATGTTATTGCATGGGGTGTTGAGATGTATAACAATGCAGTGATTGCGGTTTCAAACTTCGTAAATGCGGCAATAACATGGATTTCACAGTTACCTAGTAGAATATGGGCGTGGCTCGTTGCAACAGTAACAAACGTGATTTCATGGGGTGCTAACATGATAGCACAGGCAAGACAAACAGCAACAAACTTTGTGAATAGTTTTATCAGTTTTATTACAAGCCTACCTAGCAAAGTTTGGGGAATCATACAACAAATTCCTTCAAAGGTTTCTGCGATTGGAGGTCAGTTATACAATGCAGGAAAGAACATTTTCAAACAGTTATGGGATGGTATCAAGAGCATTGGAGAAAGCATACTCGGTTGGGTATCTGACTTTGCAGGAAAGATTGGAGACTTTGTTGGTGGAATCATTGACGGATTTAAAAACATTGTTTCTGGTGCGAATGATGCGAAGTCTGCGGCAAGGTCAGTGGATGGAAAACATGCGAATGGTCTTGATTATGTTCCGTACAATGGATATGTTGCAGAGTTACATGAAGGAGAAAGGGTGTTGACAAAACAACAGAACAGAGAGTATAATGAAGGTAGAACAGGACAGGGTGGAGACACTTTTAATTTCTACAATACAAAACCAGATGCATATGAGTATGCAAGACAGATGAAGAAAGCGAAGCGAGATTTAGCACTTGGATATTAGAAAGGAGCAAAACATTGATACAAGAATTGCAGATAATAAACAAGGTCACAGGAAAACAGGCTAATCTTGCAAGAGATGGTTCGACTCCCTATGTTATCGACAAGATAGATTGGGATGCACCATCTGTAAGTCTAAACACATATAGAGTTCCATTCCAGATAGGGGTTTCCTTGTCTGGGGTGGAATTAGGAACAAGACAACCCTCTATTGTTGGTTATATTGTTTCAAATGTGGATGGCAGACAGTTTCTTGGCAAGAGTTGGAATGAATACCTAGAAGCACAGTTGGAAGACATAGAACAAAAGAAATATGAACTGAACAAAGTAATCACACCGTTACAGGATGTTCGCATCATTGTTGGAGATTATTACATTGATGCAAGACCAACAAGCCCTATAAGATTTGGAGACAGTGAAAAAGAAAACAACGAAGTGTTATGTTTGTTTACATTAGATGTGAATTGCCTTTCGCCTATGTTCAAGTTGAACAAAGGAAAACAAACAGTATTAGCACAGGTTCAGCCAAAGTTCCGTTTTCCATGGATTTTGAAGGAAACAGGGAACATAATGTCAGTTGTTTCAAATCAAAAAATAATCAATGTTATAAATGACGGGGATTGCGACATCGGTGGTATCATTAAGATTGAAGCAAAAAGTGGAGCGATTGAAAATCCAAAAATATTTAATGTTGACACAAACGAATCTTTTATGATAAGATTAACACTGGCTAAAGGAGATTACCTAACAATCAATACCATTGTTGGAGAAGAGAGCGTAATTGTTCATAGAGCAAATTACCTCGGAACAGGAAAACCAAAAGATGAAAATGTGATTGCAGATGTAATTGAAGGTAGCGTATTTTTACAGTTTAGACAGGGAAACAATTTGTATGGGTATTCAGTAGAACAGGGCGAAGAAATATTTGTTAATGTAACAATAGACATGGATGAACAGTTTTTCAATTTGAAAGGAATGTGATAACATGGAAGTAATTACAGTATTTAACAAGTATTTTGAAAGAATTGATGTGTTACGAAAATACACATTCATGCAGTATACAGACAAGTTCAATGGAGTTGGAACATTTAAAATCAATGCAGTGTTATGTGATGAAAATTTATATTTATTGAACAAAGAGGAAGTGTTTTTTGTTGCGTTTGACAGAACGACAATGGGTAGAATTGACAAGGTTAGAAAAGACAGCGATGGAGAATTTGAAAGAACACTTGAAATAACAGGCAGAATGATTAAGTACAAGTTGCAAACAAGTGTTGTATATAAACAACAAACATATAGTGGATATACAGCAGAAGTTGTACAAAGTTTGGTTCAAAACAATATGTGTGTTGGAAGTATAGGAGACAAGCGGTTTATCAATTTTGAGTTCTACATACAACGTGACAGGTTGAGTGAAATGACAGCAATTAAAAATGGACAATGGACAGGTGGAACTGTGTTTGATGCAGTACAGCCATTGTTACAGGCAGATAAGATGGGATTTACAATAATACCTGTTATTACAGAACGATGTGAGTTGGGAACACAAGCACCTATCACAAACATACACAAGTGGTATTTCAACATTTTGTTGGGAGAAGATAGGACAAGAAACAATCAAAGAGGTAATAAACCTGTTATATTTTCATATTCATTGAGTAACCTTACTCGTTCCACTTTTGATAAGGACATGACAGATTACAGAACAGTTGCTTATGTCGCAGGAGAAGGAGAAGGAAACGACAGAAAGTGGATAGAGGTATACCAAGATGGAGTAAAAGGAACGGACCAAGAATGGGATAGCATAGGATGGTTACGGGATGAGATGTTTGTTGATGCAAGAGATTTACAAAAGACAACAGACAACAAAACATATACAGATGCAGAGTATGAAGAGATGCTAAAACAGAGAGGAATGGAAAATCTTGCAGAACATATTGTGTTTGTTTCATATGATTCTACTGTAACAAATGAAGGAAAGAAATACAGATATGGTACAGATTTTAGCAATGGAGATTTTGTTACGGTTGTTGATAATGAATTAGGAATAGAGGTTGATGCTCAAATAACAGAGGTAACAAAGTCAAGAGAAGGAACAAAAGAAATTTTAGACATAACATTCGGTTATCAAAGTTTACAGTTGAATGATAAGTTGAGAAGAAAAGGAGTGATATAACAATGGCTGAACGAAGTGGTTTCTTTAGTGCAAAACAAAACGAAGATGGAAGTTATGACAGAGAATACCTTGCAGATGAGTTCGCAGAGTATTTTGCAAACTTTATTTCCAATGGTGTTTATGTAACACCTGCAAATCAGTTGAAGGTAACATACAGTGGGGCACCAGACAAATTGTTTACAGTTATTGTCAAGAAAGGAAAAGCATACATAGATGGGTTCTGGTATGAGTTGACAGAGGACATGGAAGTAACATTACCTGCAAACACAAGTGCATATGCAATAAAAGATGTTATCAGATGTACGCTTGACAGACAGGAAAGAAAAGTTTCCATTACAGTTGAAACAAATGTGACAAGTGAATTGCCAAGAAACAATAGTGCAGTACATGATTTGGTATTATCAACTATCATCGTACAGGCAAATGCAACAAAGATAAATGCGGAAGACATCACAGATAAAAGGGCAGATAAAACATATTGTGGTTTTGTTTCTGGCGTAGTGGAACAGATTGATACAACAGAATTGTTTCAGCAGTATGATGATGCGTTCCAAGAATGGTTCAATGAAATTAAAGGACAACTTAGCACAGATGCGGCAGGGAATTTACAGAAACAGATTGGAAGACTTGCAGATTTAGCAACACAAAACAAAGACAATTTGGTTGCGGCTATCAATGAGTTAATGCTTGCAATGCATCCAATTGGTTCAGTTTATTTGAGTTATGAACCGACAGACCCATCAGAGTTGTTTGGTGGAACATGGGTTGGAATTACAGGAGTATCAAGTGCAGATAGTGACCCACGTTTCTTATATGTTGTGAATCCAAACAATCCGAGTGATTGGATATCTGGAAAACAGGGAGGTTCTGCAACAAAGACACTTACTATAAGTGAGTTGCCAAAACATAGTCATTATGTTCTTGATAGTGCAGGAAGACAACTTGCATTGTATAAAACAAATGCAGGTGGAGGAACAAATTGGGATTTAGCAAGTTATAATACTGTGAACGCACCTACAAATATTCATACAGATTATGCAGGTGCAGGAAAAGAGTTCGATATTACACCACCATATGAAGTTGTGTATGGTTGGAAAAGAATTGCATAAACGAGTTTACAAGTGTTTAATTTTATGTTATAATAAAAGAAAACAAGGAGGTACATATGCAAAACGAATTAGAACAGGTTTTGTTAGATACGCAAAAGGAGTATGCAAAGTCTAACAGAATGAAGGACAAGATTATAGTGCTTGTGATTGTGTTAATGTTTCTTGAAGCGATTGTTGGCTATTGTGGTTTTGTCTGGTATGAAAGCCAGTTCGATTATGTTACGACAGAACAAGAAACAAAAGATGTTGATTTGAGTACAGAATGAGATAATGCAAATGCAGAGTACAATGATGTACAGGGAAATCAATACAAGGACAATGCAACACACAATGAATAGTAGAAAGGAGGTAGAACATTATGCCTTCTAAAGCGAGAATAAAAGTCACAAAGGTTCGGACAACAAAGACAGTAAAGGTTGCAAAGAACAGAAACAAGTCTGGTGGAAATCCACACAAATGTCCGACATGTGGCAAGTTTATGGGGAATGGTTCACATGGACAAACATAATGCGAAAACAAGAAAGAAGTTGAAACAGATTAGTTCTGTCAAGGATTTTGAAAGCCTAATTGAACAAACAATGTTGAGTGAGGAAGAGAAACAAATATTGTGGTTGCATTACAAGGAACAGAAAACAATGGCTTATATCGCAGATGAGTTGGGAATGTCAGAGATAACAGTCAAAAAGAAACACAGTAAAATGCTGATGAAAATTGGCAGGATGTTTTAAGCAGAAGGAGGGTTCGCCCTCCTTTTTTGTTGCAATTCTTTAGAGATACTTAACGTATACTTTCTTTATATTTCAATATATTTTCCAATAGTATAATAGAATCATAAACAAATGGAGAAGTAAAACAAAAGGAGGTAGTGAGATGTATAACAATTATACACCATATGGAGTAAGTCCATACCAACAGCAATTAACACAGAATAGATTGAACCAAATGGAACAGCAATATAATGGTGGAGCATATCAACCAAGTTATCAGATGCAGAACAATCAGCAGATGGGAACAATGCAGATTATTAAAGGTAGACCAGTATCAAGTTATGATGAAGCAAAAGCAAGTATGATAGACCTAGATGGTAGCCTGTTTGTGTTTACAGATGTTGCAAACAAATGTATCTATACGAAACAGATTTTGTTGGATGGTTCTGCGGAGTTGAAAACATATGTATTACAAGAACAGAAACCAAAGAATGTAGAGAACAGAGAACATAACATGGAGTATGTTTTACGAGAAGATTTTGAAAAGGTAGTAAGAGAATTAAACAGACAGATTGATTGTTTGAAGGAGGGAAAGAAAATGCTTGACAAAGAACATTTGAAAGAGTTATCATGCATAGAGATATATGCAGAAGTTGATAAACACATGACAACAGCGTTAATGTTCCATGCGAACATGAGTGATTATTTTAATTTCATCGGTCTGCATGGATTTAAACGGAAACATGAGTACCAATATTTCTGTGAATCTATTGGAAAAAGAAAGTTACACAGGAAAGTTCTGGATGTGCATAACAAACTTATTCCAATCAAAGGGCATGACAAATTAGAGGTTGTTCCTACCGATTGGTATAAACATACCAGAATGGACATTGATGACAGTGTGCTGGCAAAGTTTGTTCGTACTGCATTGAAGCAATACAAGGAGTGGGAGGAACAAACAAAGGAGTTCTACGAAACAGTTTGTTGTGTGTTTTATGAAAAGGGAGAACTCATTGATTACAATTTAATGATGTGTTACCTTGAAGATGTGCAGAAGGAACTCAAAAAGATTTACAGATTGTGTGAGGAATTGAACGGAACAGGATATGATGTGCTATATATCATGGAGTTACAGAAACGAACACACGATGAGTACAAAGACAAAATGAAGAAATTGAAAATACAGAAATAAGCAATGGGCAGGAGAAATCCTGTCCTTTTGTTTTGCAAAAAAAAAGTTTAAGAAAATTACAAAAACGTATTGACGAACATAGAAAGTTATGGTACTATATAATCAAGTTAAGGGAAACGAAAACAAAACAATTAGAGAAGGAGAACAAAGAACAATGTATAGATATAAAAAACCAGTTTATAGTGAAGAGCAATATAGAAGATGGACAGAACAGGAAAAAAGAAGACATGAATATTTAGAAAAACATACACATAAAGTAGAAAAGAAATATAAAGTAAATGATTTGTATATTTTCTGTATTCAAACAAAATATGATGATTGTTTGAAAGGGGAAGGGAAACAAGATTCTTATATTATTTCAATTTGGGAAGATGAAACAAGAACTGATTTAGATAAGTGTCTTGTTCATAATGTTTATGAAACAGCAGAAGAGGCAAATAAAAATTTTAAATTTTGGATTGAACAGTGTAAGTTTTAAAAATAAATTACAAAAGGGTGTTGACAAGTTCAGCACCCAATGTTATAATAGCAGTATCAAATAAAGAAAACAGTTTTGAAAGGAGAACAAAAACAATGACAGGATTACAGAAGCGTAGATTAAAAAGAAAGTTCCGAAGATTTTGGAAAGAATGGGGAATTACATGGGAGGAATTTGAAATGTTCCTCGGTGCGGTAGGATGTATTATGTTCCCATTATTATTAAGAATTGCACTTGCATTTTTTGGAATTTAATGATTGACACTTTCAAAAGTCGGTAGTATAATAAAAGTATAAAGTAAATAAAAACAATCAAACAGGAAAAGGAGAACAAAACATGAACAGAACATTTGAAGAAATGACAGTGAAGGAATTAAAAGAAGAAAGCAGAAAGCGTGGACTTACATTGGAAAGTAAAGGACACAAATTCACAAAACCAGAGTTGATTGAGCGTATTAAAAGATATGATGCAGAACAGGCAGATATTGATGAAGACATCCATAAAGCGATTGATGAAGCAGGATGTACAGACGATGAACCTTGGGGAGAAGAACAGAAAGAAGAGGTTGCAGAAGTCGTAACAGAGGAACATAAGACAGAAACAAAGTCAGATGGTTACATCACATATGCAAGAACTCTGGAAGAAATCGAACAGAAATATGGAAACAGAAAGAAGCAGGAGATTTATGACAATGAATTGAAACCAGACAGTTTCGTTGTTTTTGTTCATTATGTAGAAGCAAAGAATGGACAGATTTACAAGAAGTTAAGAACAGCAAAGGTTGTTGGGGTAAACAGAAAGAAAGAACTTGTGCGTATTGTTACTCTGTTAGGAACAGAAAAGGAATTATCCTTTGATGATTTACTTTACATTCGTGGATGTGGAAAAGAGTGCTCCTATCCGAAAGATATTGTAACTTATTTAAAAGGACAGAGAACAGAGAAAGGCAAGGTGCTTATCAATGAAAAGTTCACAGAAAATGACACTGCCAATTAAGGACAGCGTAAGAAAGTTATATGATGCACAACAGGAAAAGAAACAATTTGACAAGTATTATGAAGAGGTCAGAAAGAAAGAACAGATTGCAGTTTCCAATTTCATGTTCACAAATCTTCCGAAAGACCAGAACAGTTTTGACATAGAATTGGATGAGGGTGCAAATTATTATACAAACCATATCAAGTTGAGAGTAACAAGAGTTAGAACAAAGAAAATCACATGGCTCTTGGATAAGTTGAAACAGAAGCTGAACAAAGACACATACAAAGATTTGGTTGACAAAACATACACAATTAGTGATATGCAGGGATTGATTAAGTACCTTAAAAGTTGTGGGGTTGACCCAAAGAAGTTCAAGAAATACATTGAAGTAGAAGAACAACTTAATGAAATAAAATTGAATACCTACTATGAAACAGGGGCATTGGATAAGAAGGACATAGAAGGTTGCTATACTGTGAAGATGGGAGAACCGTACATTAAAATCACAGAGTTAAAGGGGTAAAATGGTACGAACATATGGAGGGAAAGAACTTGCAAAAGTGCTTATCTATTATGGATTGATTGCAGATGTTGTTAGTTCTGATTTTAACATTATCTGCCCTTTCCATGAGGACATCAATCCTAGTATGAGGATATGCCTTGACGATGGTTCTTTCTTCTGTTTTGGATGTGAAGCAAAAGGAAATGCCCTAGATTTTGTGCAAAAGGTACATCCAGAATTGAATGATTTACAAGCCTGTGTTTTGTTGGAACAAATACTGAACAGTAAAGAAATAAAACGATTGAATGTGAAGTACAGAAAGAAAAGAAGGATACAGAACAAACAAGCGTTGAATGAAGCACATGATTATTATTATGGATTGCGAGTTGTGGATTGGAACAATGTGCAAACAAAAGAAGAACGAGAAGCATTGGAGTACATGAAACAAAGAGGATTCAATGCAAGAGCATTGAACATAGCAAACTGTAAAGCGAATTACAATATCGCATATCCGTTCTTGTTTCCGATTCTGGACAATGGAGAGTTCAAAGGATGGGTTGGCAGAACAACAAATAAGTATGTGGAAAAGAAAAGAAAGTATTTGTACAATGATGGATTTAGAAAACGTGATACGTTGTGTGGTACATATGAACAGAACAAAGTTGTGTTTATCTGTGAAGGGTACATGGACTATTTAAGTTTGAGGACAAGAGGTCATGTGCGGAATGTAGTTGCAATATTAGGTTGGCACATATCGGATGAGCAAGTACAGAAGTTAAAAGATAAAGGTGTTACCACTGTTATATCTGCATTAGACAATGACAAGTGTGGAAACAAGGGAACAGAATATTTGAAACGGTTCTTTCATGTTGTAAGATTCGATTATCCAGAAGGAATTAAGGACACAGGGGAAATGTCAGAACAAGAACTAAAAACAGCAATTAGACGGACAAGGAGGATGCTAAAACGTGAATGTTAGTTTCAAGATAACAATGTCAATGGTGTTATATCATGCACAGACAATGAAAGAAATGCGTATTGACAAAGTAATTGAACAGAGTTATAATGAAGATAGTCAAGAATACAAAATGTTGTGTGATGTATACAAAGAAATCATAGGATTTGAAAGAGAACACGACAAGGATGAATTTGACAAAGAATTGTTGAAGACATTAGCAAAGGAAGCAGAACAAGCAGAGAAAGAAACAATCGCACAAATTGAGCAGACAATCAAAACCTGTTATCTGAAAGGAGCATCAGCCTATGTTTCTTTTGGTGGGTATATGATTAACCCAAAAGATTTTTGTGCAGTTCGCATAGATGGATTCAACATACAGTTCAACAAAAAATAAACAAAGAAAAGGAGAACAAAACAAATGGGAAAAATCAGTTTAAATGCAATCAAGAATGAAATCAAAAAGAGTGGAACAAGTAAAGGAAAGTTCCTGTTTTTCAAAGAAGATTCCAAAGTGCGTGTAAGATTCCTTACAGATATGGAAGATGGCTTAGAAGTTCCGTTCCATGACAGTTTCCAGTTGGGTGTGAATGTTCCATGCCAAGAAACATTTGGAAGGGATTGCGAATATTGTGAGAATGAAGACCTTAGAACAAGAAACATGTATGTCTGGTCTGTATATGACTATGAAAGCAAAGAAGTCAAGTTGCTTATGGCGGCAGTAAACAACTGTTCCCCTGTTCCTGCTCTTGCATCTTTATATGAAAGTTATGGAACGTTAACAGACAGAGACTATGAGATTAAGAGAATCGGAAAAGGACAGAACACAACATACAGCGTGATTCCGTTGGAGAAAATGAAGTTCCGAAACACAAAAGTAAAACCAATGTCAGAACAGGCAATGCTGAAATGTATCGACAAGGCTTATCCTGCGGACAATTCCGAAGATTTGGAAGAAGAGGACGAAACACCAAAGAAAAACAAAAAGAAGGGTGCAAAGTCAAACAATAAACCGTTAAAAGGAAAGATGAACGAACCAGAAGAAACAGACGATGATTGGGATGAAGAAGAGGAAACAGAAAATGATTATGATTCTATGAAACCACAGGAGTTATATAAACTGTGCAAGGAACGTGACATTGATTGTAAACCAAAGAAAACAAAAGAGTATTACATCGACCTTCTGGAAGAAGCAGATGAAGAGGATTCTGACGATGAATGGGATGAAGAAGATGAGGACGATTGGGACGAGTAATAAAACAAAGTTAGGGGTTGACAAACAGTCAACCCTTTTGTTATAATAAGAGTGTAAAGAAAGGGAGAACAAAAACATGGGTAATTATTTTGATTTACACAGGCATGATGAAACTTCTTTCTTTGATGGATTCGGAAAACCAATAGAACTTGCGAAAAGGGCAAAAGAGTTGGGATATACAGCGTTAGGATTGAGCAATCATGGAAACATAACAGGATTGGTGCAACATTGGTTAGCCTGTAAGGAAGTAGGGATAAAACCAATATTAGGTTGTGAAGTATATTTCCAACCAAAGTTTAACAAGAAAAATCCACAGAGAAAATCATATCATTTATGCTTGTTTGCAAAGAACAAAACAGGATATGAAAACATATGTCACATTATGACAGAAGCAAACAAAGAACAGTTTTATTACAAACCGATTGTTGATTTTGATTTATTAGAACAATATGCAGATGGTGTAATTTGTACAACAGCCTGTATTGCATCTGCAACAAGTCAAGCAATCATCAATGGAAACATAACAATAGCAGGGAAATTGTTGGATAAGTTCAAGAGCATATTTGATAAAGATTTATATGTTGAGATTCAGCCATATAAGATTGATAAAAAAGGAACACAACAGAAAACGGATTATAAACTCATGCAGTTAGCAAGAGAAAGGAAGATAAAATGCATCCTTACATCTGACAGCCATTTTGGTAGTAAAGAAGATTTTGATACTTATTGCAAAATGCATGAGATTGGAAAAACAACACTTGATGTTAAGAACACATACCAAGAAAGATATATGCCTAGCGAGTATGAGATAGAAGAACGGTTTGCAACAATATACAAGAACAAGTTCAAGAACTCATTCCAAGTTGCAGAAATGTTTGTTGACAATCTCAAAAAGTTACAAGATAGTGTGGAGGATGATATACTTTCGCAGTGTGAGTTAGTATTACCAAAGATTGAAACAAATGGAGAATCGAGCGAAGTTGTGTTGCGTAAGATGGTACAACGTGGATTGAAGAAAAGGGGAAAGAACACAAAACAATATATACAGAGATGTAAACATGAACTTGATGTGATACATTATCATGGGTTCGATGATTATTTCCTCATGGTTCAAGACTATGTAAACTGGGCGAGAGAACATGGCATAGCGGTTGGACCGGGGCGTGGTTCTGCTTGTAATTGTTTGGTAGCATATGCGATTGGCATAACAGATGTAGATAGTATTAAATATAATCTTGATTTCAGCCGTTTCATGCGTAAGGAGAAAAAGAAGTTACCAGATATTGACGTTGACTTTGAAACAGACAGAAGACAGGATGTAATTGACTATGTTGTAAACAAGTATAGAGGGCAAGCAGTACAGATTTGTTCTTATGGGGAATATAAGATTGACAATCTTGTAAATGACCTTGCAGGGGTATGTGGATTGCCTACAAGTGGAAAAGAACTTGATGAGTATGACAAAGAACAAAACAAAAAGGTTGTTGCAGAAATCAAGCACTTTATTCGTGAGTATGAAGAAGATGGACAACTGAACATGGAGTTAATGTTACAGGATGAAAGAGCAGAAGAGTATAACAGACAGTATGATAACATTATCAAACATTTTAGCAAGTTGTTCGGAAAAATTCGATATTTAGGAAAACATGCCGCAGGGGTTGCAGTGGTTGGTTCTGATATTTCAAATTACACAGCAGTTATCCGAAAAGGGGATATGTTCAGCAGTAGTTATGACCTTAATGATTTGGAACATATTAACTGTACAAAGTTTGATATGTTAGGACTTAAAACAATGTCAGAGTTGCGAGAGTTGGAAGAGTATACAGGACATATCGTAACAGATGAAGACAGAGAAGAACAAGAAATATATGAGAGTTTCAGAGAAGGGAAAACGGATGGTATTTTCCAGATGGAGAAATCAGCACCGAAGAAAATCCTTGATATGATACAGTGTGATTGCATCGAAGATGTAATTGCGGTAAATGCACTAAACAGACCTGCACCATTACAGTTAAAGATGCACGAAACATATGCATATAACAAGTTGTCTGGAAAGATAGACAAAGATACGCCGTATTATAAGTATACAAAAGAAACATATGGAACGATGTTATACCAAGAACAGACCGTTGAAGTTGCACAAAAAGTGGGACACCTATCCCCACAGCAGAGTTTTGATTTGTTGAAGATTATGAAGAAAGCAGAAAACCAAAACAAACCAGAATACATTCCAATCATAGAACAGATGAAAAAGGATTTTTTCAAAGGATGTAGACAAGAAGGGTTGACAAAAGAACAGGCAACAGAAATCTGGGCGAGTATGCTGATTTATGGTTTTAACAAAGGGCATAGTACAGGGTACACAATTATCAGTGTTGACCAGATGTGGTACAAGATACATCATCCTGCTGAGTTTTGGTATGTGAAAATGAAGTATGCAGGAAACGATGCTGATTTGTTCAAGTATTCACAGTTTGCGGTAAAGGACAATGCAGTTGTTATGTTACCTCATGTAAATTACACAGCAGAAACAAGTATGCGTGAAATGGATGGCGAGAATGTAATTCAACAGGGATTGAGCATCATTAAAGGGGTAGGAGAAAAGGCGGCACAAACAATCGAACAGGAACGCAGAGAACATGGTGCTTTTAAAGATTATGATGATTTTTATGACAGATGCAAAGGAAGAACAGTAACAACAAGAGTGATTAACATTCTGAAAGAACAAGGTGCATTGGAGTTCAATAAAAAACGTTATCTGTCAAGGGTTGTAAAATACAACAGCAGTTTGTTGGGACGATAAAATGTTTCATGTGAAACGTAATAAGGAGGTTTGAAGATTGGAACATAAATACATTCCAGAGAATGAATACTCACACAAGGTTGATGAGTTAAGAGAAAACAGAGTTAAGACATCATTTTTCAAATATGGACCTGCAAGGGTAAATTTTGGCAGAGGATATGTGAGCACGCTTGGTAGCCATGAAAAGTGTATTGAAGCATATAATAGAACAGGAAACAAAGATTATTTGTTAGATGCAATGAATTACCTTATGTTTGAATTTATGTACCCACAGAAAAATGGTGCATATTTTAGAGCAACAGACAGTGATGAAAGTGCAGGAATTGATGGCATCAGCATTAGAGAAATGGAGAGTTTAAAAGATGGCAACTAAAAAAGGAATGAACAAAGCAGGAATAATGAAGTTGTGCAGTGAGATAGCAAAGAAGGAAGGAGAAGGAACGGTTTACAGTTTGGGGAACAAAAATGGAGTGTTGAACATTCCGAGATGGAGTACAGGACTTCCAGACCTTGATGCTATTATCGGTGGAGGTATTCCGAAGGGCAGAACAATCGAGATATTCGGTGCAGAATCAGCAGGAAAAACAACACTTGCATATCAGATGTGTGCTCAACATGAAATGTGTTTAGACATTCCGATAGAGGGAACATTTGATGCGAAGAGAGCGAAGCTGTTTGGTAACACACCAAAACAAATGTTGATATACAGAGCAAGATATGGAGAAAAGGCTTTTAACAGAGCAATCAGATTTGCGGAAGAAGGTATTCCTTTAATTGTGATTGACAGTGTTCCGAGTATGCAACCGAAAGATGATATTGACAAGATTAGAAAGGCAGTAAACACAGATAGCGAACAAGAAATGCGTATAGGCGGTGTTGCAAGGTTGATGGACAAATACCTGCCAACATTGGAGGATGTGATTGAACAAACAGGAACAACAGTTGTGTTCATTAACCAGATTCGTGATAAGATGAACGCACTTCCATTTGGAGATAACATACAAACACCGGGCGGTCACAAATTGAAACATAGTGCAAGCCTTAGAATACAGGTAGCAAGAAAAGGGTATATTGACATTCCGAATCACAACCCTTATAATAGTGCAAGCAAGGAAACAATAGGCATGATAATGAAGTGCAAGGTTGTCAAGTCAAAGGTATGCAATCCGAAAGGGGAATGTGAGATACCATTGTTTTATGACAGAGGGTTTGTAGATTTTGCAGACCTTGACAGTGTACGCAAAGAAATCATGGAAGAACATAAAAAGATGTACAAGGAAATGCTACAAGATTGATGCATTTTTATTGTATAAAGTTTATGAGAATGACAGAGGATGATAACACAGAACATAACTTCTTTGTGTATGCCAGAACAAAGGTTGAAGCAAGGCGAAGGTTCTGTGTTACCACTGGTTACAAAAGTGCTTGCATTATTTCCATTTATATGATAGAATAAAACAAGAACAGAAGGGAGAACAGGCACATGGGTTTGATGGATGAAATCAAGAAAGAAGCCGAAGGAAACAGAACAAAGATACAGAGTAGCCAAGAAGCAGAGTTGGAACATAAACTTAATGCATTACATTATCTGGATAAAAACATACCAAAGGAATTACAGTTCCTAAAATCAGTTATGACAAGGGGACAGGAAACAGCAGAAAGGAAAGGACTTCATGCATCTGCCATTATTGTTTCAGATGATAAGTTTTGTTACAGACAGCAGGTGTTGAGTTTGTTCTATAAGCAAGCACAGGGAGAACAAGTGCCAGTTGGATTGAAGAGGATATTCACAGAAGGGGATGCAATACATGAGAAGTGGCAACGATTGTTTATTCGTGGAGGGTATGCAGAACCGTTAGATTGTGATTATAGCAGATTCAATGAAGAATTTGATTTGTCCTATACGCCAGACATTATGTGTGAAATAGACGGCATTAAGTATGTTGTAGAGATAAAATCAGTAAACACATTCCAGTTCAAAAAGGGGAACGAACATCCGAGTGGAAAGAAACAAGACAACCTTTATATGTATTTAACAGGTGTAGAAAAGGGGATTGTTTTACAGGAGGACAAGAACACACAAGACTTCCGAGTGAACATTTATGACATCAATTATGATAGCATAAAACCTTATGTTGCAAGATTAGAAAAGATTCAGTATTACAAACACAGATTGATTGATAAGGGAAAACTTGTTAAAAGACATAACAAATGCACAGGTTATCATTGTAAGATGGCAGAAGGATGTCCGATGCGTGATGTGTGCTATGGAAGAAAAAAAGAAAGGTTAGAATAATTCACATTTAGGGGTTGACTTTGTTCAACCCTTATGTTATTATATAGACAGAACAGGAGAAAACAACATGAGCAAGTATTGTAAACCAATGGGGTTATATGTAACCTATCTGGATTGCATGGAATGTGAGGACAAGGAATGTATAAGAACAAAACAAACAAATGTAAGTATGGAAGGACAACGACATACAAAGATTGTGCAATCTGCACCATGTATGGAAAATGTGAACTCACAGAAAGGAGAACAAAACGAGATGAAAAAGGCTTACCTCTTGGTAGACATAGGAACTGATGTGTTCCTAGTGTTTGCATCAAAAAGGGAAGGGTACAAGAACAATATTGTGTTTCGTGCAGAAGTGGTAAAAGCAACCATAGACAAGAATGGAATAACATATCATTGTGAGGTTAAAAAGTGTACCACAGACAAAGGAATAGACATAGATAAAACAGTAAAGTTTTTTATGTTCAAAAATGCAAATATTGATACAGGACATAGAGGAATGGACAAAACACTATATCCTGTATTTACAACAAAGGAGGGTTGTATTGCATGGCTGAAAGGAAATTGATGTGCGGAGATTGTTGCTATTTAGATAAAACAAAAAAGATACAAACAGGAGTGATGTACAAGTATGGTTGCAGATGTTATCATGCAACAGATAACAAACACATCAAAGGTTGGCTGAGTTCTGATAATGGACTAAAACAAATGGGATGTAGTTGTTGCAATAGATTGTTTTATGGTACAGTGTTCAGTACAAGAAAAACAGAACATTTACCATCTTATAGATACATTTATCTGGGTAAAGAAAACCATGAGAGGGTGTTATACAATCTGACATTGAAACAATACACAAGGGTTGATAACGAATGGATTCAGAACAGACAAATATTGATTTATGACATGGCAGACCTTTGGGTAGTGTATGAATACAATAACAGTTATGGGTTGACAAAAGTTGAAAACCTGTTACGATTTGAAGATAAACAAAACAAAAAGATGGTTCGTGATGGAATTATTACAGTAATCAAAGCAGATGGTATTGAGGATGCAAGAAAGAAACAGAAACGAATCATTGAACAGTATGAAGAAGAAAACACATTACCATTTTGTTAGGAGGAATAGAACATTGCATGACTATGTGATTGGCATAGACCAATCGTATAAAAGAACAGGAATTACTGTATTAAAGGACAAGGAAGTTGTTGAAATGTTCAGCCTTGATTATGAGTATTGCCATAACAATTCAGAAAAGCGTACAGCATTAGAAAACACATTAAATGAAATCATGGTAGAAAACAATATACGAAATCCATTGGTTATCACAGAACGGATTCGATTGCGTTCACAAGGTTTCCTGTCAGAAGCCTATATTAAGTCCACAGGAGCGTTGATTGCTACAATCATAGACTTCTTCCATTATTACAATGAAATCCCTGTATATAGTGTTGATACAAGGGCATGGAAATCTGCGATAGTTGGAAATAGTAAACCAATGGCAAACCCTTATGGAATAGATGAAAAGAAGTACCCTACAATCTTGTATTTGAGGGATAAGGGGATGCTAAAGCATATCGTGAAAGAATATAAGGGGAAGGGAAAGAAGGGCATTATAGACGTCAAAATGGAGGTTGTAGAGGGTGGAAAGAAAAAGGTCAGAAAGAAAGTACCATGTGAAATCAATGACGACCTAGCAGATTCTTACTGTATTGCCTTATATGGGTATCTTCCTAAAACAAAACAAAAGTTGAAGGAGGAACGGTTTTGACATTACAGGAATATGAAGAGATTAAAAACAGTTTGTTGAAGAAGAGGAAAAAGGGAAACATAACAAACAAAGAACAGGGATATAATGAAGGTATTGAAACTGCTGTTTCAAAGGTAAGAGAAGTATATAAGCGACAATTTAGGGTGTGAACAATCATGCCCTAATTTTATTGCAACAAATCAAAACAAAACGCTTTACATTGCTCTGGATGTGTGTTATTATATAATCAGAAAGAAGCAAGAAAACAACCAATTGAAGGAGGAACAAGAAATGACAGTTACATACACAGAGTACAGACACGATAAAGATGTATTTTTCAGAAAACATAGAAATGATTTTGATTGCGAAACAAGTTCGATGGATGAATATGGAAGGTATCACAAAATATATACATTCAAAGATGGAGCAACTTGGTATGAAACAATGTTTCCAGAATATGTGAAGCAGAATGTAGAAATCAAATTGTGCGACGTAGAGATTGAAATTAAAATGTTTGTGACAGAGTTCTGGAATACAGATAAAAGCGAAACAAAAAGATATTATGAAAAGTTTTAGGATTGAGAAATCAATCCTTTTCTTTTACAACAAAAGCGGTTGACAATAGAACAAGATAAATGTATAATATAACCATAGAGTTAAGCAGAGATGGTTAGCAAACACCTAAGATGCAACAATAACAGATGAAACAAAAACAAAAGAATTTCAACAAAACGTATTTACATTTGTTTTGTGTTGTGTTATGATATAGTCACAAAGGAAATGGAGAACAGAAAACAATCAGAGAAGGAGCAGGAAAGATGAGAAAATATAACGAAGGTAAAATGTATGTTACAGAGTTCAGCAATATTACAGAGTTGGTACATTTCATAGAAACAAAAGAAGCATACCCAAATTTCAAGAACAAAGCAGGTGGTCCAGATAGTATCAGCGGAGACAGAAGTTTTACAGAAACAAGAAATTTTGATGAAGCAAAAGACCTGCTATTGCATGGTTGGGAACATGGAACAAAAGAAATTAAAGGAAGAGTAGAAGCGAAGAACACAGATGTTTCATTGAAACAAAGAACTGTATATGATGTTGCAGGTTATCAATGTTCTGTACCAAGATATTTACAAGGGATTCCTACAAACATGATTAACAAGAAAACAGTTCCACAAAAGAACAAAGTTATTACCATTAACAAAATGTGTTCTTACAGTGCTTGTGTGAGTGCTGAAACAATCAGAACAGAAAGTGTAAAGGTATTACAATTAGTGAACAGGATGGAGAAGCAAGGTTACAGAGTGAACCTCAATGTTTTGTTTGGTTCTGAAAAGAGAAACACAAGTATTATCAAAGTTAGAATAAAATCATCTGCACAAAAGTTAAACATCAAACAGACAGCATTTCCGTTGGTGCATCCAAGTATGTTACGCAGAATTATATTTGCAGTATGGGAACGTAGCGAGGAATGTTCTTACAGTGGTTTTGAAATGGGTTATGGCAGACCTTGTGGTGCTTATGAGTATAAACAAGCATTGAACAAGGGCGAGTATTTGATTCCTGCTGAATTATCAGAAAAGGAAATCACAGATATTGAAAAGTACAAAATAAATTAAAATATTTTACAAATAACTATTGACTTATATATATTTATATATTATAATATAGTTACAAGGTAAGAGATAAAACAAAACAATCAAGTGAAGGAGAAAATAAGATGATGAAAACAAGAACATTTGTAGAGGTTATTAAGAAAGATGATGAACATGTAATTGCTAAAACAAAAACAGATTTTGGTGTTGTTGATATTAAGCGTACATTCAGAAAACATAACAAAGAAATAAGAGAACTGAAAAAACAGGGTATTTATTGTTTTGAGATTCAAGGCATTTTATATTGGTATACATTCGATGAGAATGGAATTGGAACACAGTACAAAGAACCAGAGAATTTCAGAGCAGACGATAGAACAACAAATGAATTAAGAAGAGCAGGAAGAACAGAAGCAAAGAAAGTTGACAACAGTGTAGAATTAAGAATCCCAGAAGTAAAGAAAGCAGAACCAATCAAAAAGGAAGAACCAAAAGAGGATTGGAACAAAGAAGTAAAACACAGCAAATTCGATATGATTAAGGCTTGTATTGAGAATGATATTCCTGTTTATCTTGCAGGACCAGCAGGAAGTGGAAAGAACTACACATTGGAACAGATTAGTTGGGAACTTGGTTTAGAGTTCTACTTTACAAACAGTGTTCAGCAGGAATACAAATTGACAGGGTTTATTGATGCAGGTGGTGTATACCATGAAACAGAGTTTTACAAAGCATTTAAGAACGGTGGAATTTTCTTCCTTGACGAAATGGATGCATCTATTCCAGAAGTGTTAGTATTATTAAATGCGGCAATCGCAAACAGATATTTTGAATTTCCAAATGGTAAAATCAAAGCACATAAGAATTTCAGAGTTGTTGCGGCAGGAAATACAGTTGGTTCTGGTGCAGATGAAATGTACACAGGTCGATTGGTATTAGACCAAGCAACACTGGATAGATTCGCAATTATTGATTTTGGATATGACAAGAACATTGAAATGCATATTGCAAAAGGAAACAAAGAACTTGTTGATTTTGTAGAAGCAATCAGAACAGAAGCAGAAACAAATGGTATTCGAGCAACATTCAGTTACAGATGCATTGGAATGGTAACAAAGTTAGAAAAGACAGGACTTGAATTAAAGAACATCCTTGCAATCGCAGTATTTAAGGGAATGGAAAAAGATACCATTAACAATTTCAGATTGTATGCACTGAATAATAAATACAAAACAGCATTACAGGAATTACAGAGGGTGGCTTAATTGCCACCTTGTTCTGTTTTAAATGTTAAAAGTTTTTACACAAAACGGATTGACTTATAACAAAACATATGTTACTATATAATTACAGTAAAGGTAAACAATAAAACAAAATGAGAAGGAGAACAAGTTATGTATTACACAATCGCAGTTTTAGAAGATGTACAGAATGGACAGAGATTTGAATTTAACAAGAATGGAAATGAATACACCATTGGCTTGTATGATAAAGAATCTGATACCTATGTAACAAAAGGTTATAGAACAAATGAAGAAGCAGTAAAGGTGTATCAGAGATTGACAGAAGCAGTTCTGACAGGTTGTTATAGTTTTGAACAAAGAAAACAATTTTTATAAAATGTGTTGACAAACAATCATAAGTGCTGTATAATAAAGCCATAAGGTAAAGGAAAACAAAGTTGGAAGGAGAACAAAACAATGATGAATGAATTAAAGTTTAGTACAAAGGCTGGCAAAAAGGTTTATGAAATGGGAAACAGATGCGAAGGATATACATTAAGGGATGTATATGGTAAAGCATCAAAAGCAAAAGAAGAAGCATACGATGAATGTTTAAAGATGTGGAATGAAACAGAAGAACACGGAACATTTAAAATTTGCAGTCATAACTCATTTGGTTTTGTTTGTTCATGGACAGGGATGAAAGATGGCGAAAACATTATGAGAGTAGAAACAAAAGATAGTTCCTACCTTGTATGGTTAGATAGATAGGGGGTATACAGAAATGTACAACTTCCCCGTATATTGGACAGATAAACTAAAGATTGATTTCTTACAACGAGTAATATTGATACATAGTTATCTGTATTATGAAGCAGACAACAGTGTGTGGAGTGACAAAAAGTATGATGAAGTTGCAAGACAACTTACCAACATGCAAGAGGAACACACAACAAAGTGGATAAAGAACAAAACACAATATGGTTATTGTTTTTATGACTTCGATGGAACAACAGGTTTTGATTTGTGGGACAGGTTAAACAAAGAAGACAAACAAAGAATACAGAACATAGCAGAAGGGATTGTTAGAAAATAGGACAAAAGGAGTTGACAGCATGAATACAAACGGGTATGATTATGCTAAGGAACAAAAAGAAGCAATGATACAGAATACCTGTTACGCAACAGGATTGGATGAACAGACAGTTAGGGATTTTGCAAAACGGTTGAAAGATGTTACACCGATAGTATTAGGAACAGCAGAAAGTGTGGGTAATGCATTGAGATTGTTACAAGAAGTAGTACAGGAAGGTTGCTATAACATTTCAAGGTTAGCAGAATTACAACAAGTGGTTGTAGATGAAGCAAAGGAAATAGCAGAACTAGAACACAGAAAGAAACATTGCAAGAACTATCTGGAATTGAAACAGATAGACAAAAGGTTGAATGTGTTGAAGTTCAAACAAAGTAAAAGGAGGAATAGAACATAATGTATATATCAGAGTTTGCTTGCGGATTTGTTGCTTGTATCTTATTGTATCTTAATAGAAGTTGCCGCAGTTGTCGTGTATGGAATCTATGATACCATCAGAAAGAAGAAATAGAAGGAAGGGAAAGAAGTGCCACTGAGTAGAGGACGGAGCAGATGGACAATAGCGAAGAATATCAGTTTGTTAATGAAAGAGGGTAGACCACAGAACCAAGCGGTAGCAATCGCATTGAGCCTAACAGGAAAGTCAAGAAAGAAGAAAAGGAGAAAATAACAATGTCCATGAAAGAATGTATTGACAGTTATTCTTTCCGAGTATGTGAACAGGAAACCATGTTCCGAGATTTATTCGGATTGGAAGAACTAAAAGAAGCAAGAACAAAATATTATGCAGAATATCATGGAAAGAAAACATACCTTGAATATTTGATAGAAGAACAAAACAGAAAGTTGAGGGAACAAGATGGAGATTAACAAAACATATGACATCACAGAGTTAGGGAACAAAGTACAGGAAGCCATAGAAAGTTGTGTTGCAGGAAAGTCAAACAGGTGCAGTATTGATTTGTTGACAGCAAACGAGATTTTGGAAGTGTTAAGGGAAACAAAGACCAGAGAAGAACGACACCAAACATTAGAATTTGCCCTATCCTTTGTAGAGAAGGAAGACGGAACACAGACAAACGAAATGGAGTTATACAATCAACAGGAAGAAACAGAGATTGTAAGGGTAGAGCATTGCCACAATTTAGGTTGCAACTTTAATGTTGGAAGAAGTTGCATTACAACACCAGAATTGGTAAAAACAACCAATGAATGTTTGAGCACAAACAATGGTAAATATATTATACATGAGGATGATATTATAACAGAGGATGAAGAACAAAGCATTATTGATGTAGTAAAAAACAGACCAGATTGTTTTCATGCAATGTATCAAGATGAAGAAGTTTGCAAGTGTTGCCCTTATGAGAAAAAGCAGTATTGTTTAGAATACCAGAAGATGATGGAAAAACAATATCCATATTCAGAAGAAAAGAAACCAGAATGTTATTGCGAGAGCATACCACCAGATGATGTTGCAAGAAAATGTTCAGAATGCAAACTGTACTATTCATGCACAAGTGATTTTAAGGAAGAACATAACAAAACAAAGTCACATGTTGGATGTTTTGGGAAATATGATAAAGATGATATAGTGTGTGTATGCTGTCCAAGTGGAGATAAATGCTTAAAGGAAACGGAGAACAGAACAAATGGGTAAGCGTTCAACAAAGTTCTACCGTAAGAATGAAGAAGAAGTTATGCGTAGATTAGGATTCAAGCCAACAAAGAACAGTGGAGCAGGATGGATTGAGAAAGAGGACGGACAGAATGAACAGTGTATCTGTCAGTTGAAATCTACGGACAAGCAGAGCATTAGCATTAAACAGAACGATATTCATATATTAGAACAAAATGCGGCTGTAAGCCATAAACTGCCTATATTTGCTTTACAATTCTTAAACACTGGCGAAGTATGGGTTATGATAAAACCAGAGGATTTACCACTTGTACAGAGCCTTGTGGAAGGACAGGACATTTCTGAAAAGTTACAAACAAATTTTGATTTAGATGTTGACAATGAGGATGAACAAGAGTATAATATGATTATAAGCAAAGGAAGTAGAAATGCAGGAAAAACATATCTTGCAAGACAGGCTTATATGAAACAGAGAGAGAAGGATAGACAACAAAGAGAACAAGAGTTCAAAACAAAACAGAGAGAAAGGAGAAAAACGGATTGGAAAAGAAATTCAAACAAAAAGGGATAGCAACCTTTGAAGGGTTATCCATTGGAAAGAATCGAACTGTACAGTTAAGGTTCAAACTCCGATATGATGAGATTGTAACAAGCGTTGAATTGTTGCAAGGTCTGAACAATGACATTACTGTTCATGCAAAAACAGCAAGTGGCAATCCGATGAGTTTAGGTATCTTTACATTAGGTGGAATCAGTTTTGACAAAGATGGTAATGCAACCATTCCATTCAAGTCATTAGTAGACAATGTAAACCTTGACAACATTTGTTCATTGGTGGATGAGGACTATATACAGTTACGTTTCCAAGCAATCATTGAACTCCCAGATAATAGCGAAGAAGGGGGTGCAGGAGAATGGGAAGACTAACATACAAAGAACTGTCAAAACAGAAATTCAAAGAACAACGTAATGTTGTAATTTCGGAAGCGTTCGACAGAGATAACAAACATTTGGGTTATTCCGTTGCAGAACAGTTGGTAACAGAAGAGGATGGCAAAGAAATCAAGGTGTTCCTTAAAGGTGGTTTGGGAATCGTGGACGAAGAAGGATTGTTACAGTTGAAAGAAGCAGTTGACAATGCTTGTATCAAGTTAGGATTGATTACAGTTTGCGATTGTGAATGTGGTTGCACAGAAGAATCGTTACCAGATAGTACACCAGATTGAAGAGAAAAGATTTTAAAAGATTTTAAAAGATTTACAAAAACGTATTGACACACAGAACAAGATGTGTTAATATAGAATCATCAAGAGGGAGGAAAAAGAAAATCCTCAAGATGAAAACAGAACAGCAAGAGAAGAAGTAAGAACAAACAAGAGAACAAGAAAACCAAGTATTAAAAAGAAAAGGAGAAAAACAACATGGCAAAGAATTGGATGGCATATGAAGCCGCAGAAGCACTTTATGGAAACAACACAGAGGAAATTGCAGAGGTAGGTAGCAGATACCCATTATTCACAAGAACCGTATCAATGGCAAACAGCAATTATGTTCTGGATTTGTTAAAAGCAATTCCG
>OLSC01000522.1_pt1 | contig 46685 bp, 38 predicted proteins | sample 1672881 | NCBI WGS metagenome assembly OLSC01 (sample SAMEA3136733, study PRJEB25190) | human gut metagenome | biome: human gut; feature: human-associated habitat; material: faeces | place: Austria | collected 2013 | reverse complement strand
CGGCAGCTTCCAGCACGCTCTTGATCATGTGGGTGGTGGTGGTCTTGCCCTTGGTACCGGTCACGCCGATCATGGTCATCTGGCGGGAGGGGTTGCCAAAGAGGTTGCCGCTCATCAGCGCCATGGCATAGCGGCTGCTCTCCACCTTGACCACGGTCACACCGGGCATGGCAGAAAGCTCAATGTCATGCTGGATGACCAGCACGCTCACGCCCTTGGCGGCGCAGTCCGCGGCAAACTCGTGGCTGTCACGCTGGGTGCCCACGATGCAGACAAAGGCAAGGCCCGGGGCCGCCTTCCGGCTGTCGTAGATGATGTCCTGCACTTCGGTATCCAGGCTGCCCTGCACCAGGGTAAAGGGCACGCCTTCCAGTAATTGTTCCAGCTTCATAACATTACACGCTCCTCATTGGGTGGTTTTGGGTTGGTTTGCATCGCCCGCCGCCGGGGTCGTTCCTTCGGCGGGAGTCGGCTGTACAGTCTGTCCGGCTTCGGGTCCTGCCGGGGCCGCGGCGGTATCCGTTGGTGTTTCGGCAGCGGCATCTGCAGCGGCTTCGCCCTCTGCCGGGGCAGTGCCGTCTGTGGCCGTGCCTTCTGCCGTTTCACCGGTCACACCCTCTTCCGTAGGAGTTTCCTCCACCGGTTCAGGCACGATGTAGCCGGAGGGCAGCTCCGGCTCACCCTGTGCAAAGGTAAACTTGCGGGTGCTGGACATGCTGATATGGGTGAAGTCCAGCTTTCCGGTGTCGGTCGCGGCACAGCCCTTGCCGTCCTCATTCAGCAGGACGTGCTTTGCCAGCTTGAGCTTATATTCCAGCTCGTTCAAGGTGCCCAGCCAGACGCTGATGCGGTCCTGATAGAGGAAGGCCATCTCGTCCACATCCGCAAACTCGATGCGGGTCACGTCGGCGCTCATGCCTGCGGCATCCAGCGCGGCCAGCAGGGTGTTCAGGCTTTCCAGCCGCTGGTCCGCCGCCTCCTCAACAGTGCCGGAGGCGCTGCTGTCGGCGGCGCTGTCCGGGGTGCTGTCGGCCTTGGGCTCCGCCGCAAAGGTCAGCTGTTCGCCGGGTTCGGCAGAGACCGGTTCGCCGCCGTACAGAGTGGGCAGACCGGCAGGCTGGGCAGAATCCTTCTCCAGGATCTTCAGGCCGCCCGAGAGGGTCAGCCAGCCGGAGGAGGTCTGCATGGCCCAGGCAGGCCGGGCTTCTGTTACCCGCACCACCACGGTGCCGGGGTAATCCCGCTCCACCCGGATATCCTCCAGCATGGGGAACACCTTTTCCAGCGCGGCGGCCTTGCTGCCGGGGTCAAAACTGAAGATATTCTCTTCCGGATGGACATCCAGCGCCTGCAGGATCTGTTCGCTGGTATAGCCGCCGGCCTCCTGCACCACACCGTCCGCTGTCTGCACCTGAATGGAGCTGATCTTGAACAGCATCGTCACGGTGAGGTAGACCCCCGCGCCGATGACACAGAGCAGCATGACAAGGGCCGTGAGCCGCCGCATGAGCCTGCGCCGCCGGATGGCGGCCCGGGTCAGCTTCCGCTTTTTCCTGCCCTCCCGCCGGACGGGGTCACGCCGGGCGTTCTGCCCCTGCACCGGCCGCATCCGCTGGCCGCTGCGATTCTGGGCGTTCTGTGGGCGGCGCTGGGCGTTCCGGTTCTGGCCGCCAGACGGGCGGCGGTTCCGCTGATTGCCCCCGGAGGTGCGCCGCTGGCCGTTCTGCCCGCTGCGGGGGCGCTGTGCGCCGCTCTGGCTGCTCCGCCCGCCGGTGGGAAAGGTGATGCTGTTATCCGGGTAGGAGCCGTAGTTCACCGTGCGCTCCGTATACCGGCTGGGGCGGGGCGCATCGGGGTCATAATTGGGGTTCGTGATGGGGTGGCCGCCGGAGGAATATCCTGCGTACCCGCTGTACCCCAGGTCACTGCCTGCACCCGCGCTGCTGCGGCGCTGGGTGCTCTGCCCGCCGCGCCGGTCATCCCGGGCCTGATCGTAGGCCCGGCGGCGCTTGCGGTTCCGGCTGTTCCGATCATTCTGCGGCATCCGGCTGCACCTCCTTTCCTCTGTTTTTTCCTTCCGTTACGGGGTCTTGACCAGCTTGAGCAGGGCATCCGCAATGCGATCCAGGCTGTCGTCCACCGACAGGCTCCGGGCATTGCGGCCCATCTCAGCCAGCTTGCCGGGCTGGGCCAGCATCCCGGAAACGGTCTGCACCAGCTTTTCGCCGGTCAGGTCTTTTTCCTCAATGACCACAGCAGCGCCGGCCTTCTGCAGCTCCATGGCGTTGTAATACTGGTGGTTCTCGGCCACGTTAGGGCTGGGGATAAGCACAGCGGCACGACCCACAGCCTCCAGCTCGGCCAGTGTCAGGGCACCGGCGCGGCTGATGACAAGGTCCGCTGCGGCCAGCAGCTCGGGCATATTGTTGATGTATTCCTTCACTACAAGGCTCTCGCCGGGGGCAAAGCCCTTTTTCTTTTCCAGATCCTGAAACAGCTGCACGCCGTACTGGCCGGTGGCATGGAGATGGAGGACAGGCTTTTTGTTCTTCTGCTCCCAGGCGCAGAGGTCGGCCACCACCTCGTTCACGCGGCGGGCACCCAGACTGCCGCCGAAGGAGAGGATCACGGTGCGGTCGCCCGCGCCCAGTTCGGCACGGATGGCTTCCCGGTTCTTCGCCTGGGTGAACACCTCCGGCCGGACGGGGTTGCCCACCACGATGGTCTTTTCGGGTGCGCCCAGCTTTTCCACGGCGGCGGGCACAGCGGCGAACACGATGTCCACATCCGGGGCCAGCAGCTTGTTGGTCACACCGGGAAAAGCGTTCTGCTCATGCAGGGCGGTCTTGATGCCCTGTCTGGCGGCGCAGCGCACCACCGGGCCGGACACATAGCCGCCGCAGCCAATGACCAGGTCGGGCTGGATATCCTTCATCATCTTTTTGGCCTTGGGGCCGGAGAGTGCCAGATTCCACAGGGTAATGAAATTCCGCTTGATATTGTTCAGGCTCAGCTTCCGCTGAAAGCCGGTGATCTCGATGTGATGGAAGGGATAGCCCGCCTGTGTGACCAGACGGTACTCCATGCCCTCCTTCCGGCCCGCAAAATAGATCTCGGCGGTGGGGTCGGCTTTTTTGATGGCTCCCGCAATGGCCAGAGCCGGGTTGATATGACCGGCAGTGCCGCCGGCTGCAATGAGTACACGCATCTTGGTTCCTCCTTACTGTTCTGTCTGCGCTCTGCGCGCGGTATCCAGCACAATGGTCTTTGCCTTGCGCTGGCGCTCCCGCTCGGCGTGGGCTTCCTCCCGTTCCAGACGGGCCCGTTCGCCGTTGCGTCCGATATTGACCATAACGCCCATCTCGGCCAGCAGCAGGATCAGGCTGGTGCCGCCGGAGGAGAAGAAGGGCAGCGAAATGCCGGTGTTGGGCAGGGTGTTGGTGACAACGGCGATGTTGCAGAACACCTGCCAGGCGATCTGCGCCATGATGCCGATGCCCACCAGCGTGCAGAACCGGTTTTCGGCATGGAAAGCGATCCAGAAGCCCTGCACCAGAAAGAGGACGAACAGCACGATGACGATCACCGCACCGACGAAGCCCAGTTCCTCGCACACGACACTGAAGATAAAGTCGTTGGTGCTCTCCGGCAGCCAGAGCTGCTTTTCGATGCTGTTGCCCAGCCCCAGCCCCGTGGCACCGCCTGAGCCGATGGCGTACAGGCTCTGCTTGGTCTGGCTGGTCATCCGGTCAAGATCCTGCGTCCAGCCGTCCAGACGGCTCTGCAGGTAGTCGATGGAGTCCACGTGCTTCAGCAAAGTCTCCAGCAGGAACAGCGCGGCACCGGCACAGCCCCAGGTAATGATGCCGCCGCTGCCGCCCAACAGCAGGATGGTGCCCACGATGGCTGTGGTCAGCAGGATGCCCGACATGTGGGGCTCCAGCACCAGCAGGATCAGGACAGGCACCAGCCACAGGATGGGCCGGATGAGTTCCACCACGATGCTGTGGTAGACCCACTTGCGCAGGGGCACCTCGCCGAATTTGATCTGCGGGGTCCTGGCGGCAATGTCTGCCGTGAGCAGGATCATCTCAAACTTTGCCACCTCGGAGGCCTGTAAGGTCAGGCCGCCAAAGCTGATCCACCGGCGGCAGCCGTTGATGGGGCTGCTGAACAGCACCAGCACCAGCAGGATCAGGCAGACGATATAGCCCAGCTTGACCATTCTGCGCAGGAAGCGGTGGTCAAAATAGGAGAACAGGAACATCATACCCAGGCCCAGCACCGTGCAGAGCAGCTGGGATTTGATGTAATGGAAGCTGTCCCCAAAGCGGAGATAGCCCGTGGTATAGCTTGCACTGAACAGCATGACCAGCCCGAACACCATGATGATGGCCAGGGTCGCCATCCAGTTGAGCAGGATGGGCGGCCAGGGGCCGGGGTCCCGCTGAAAGACGGAAAAAGGCTCTGCTTTTTTTCTGCGGAGTGTTGCCAAACTGCACCCCTCCTTAACTGATTTTTGCCAGCTGAACGGTCAGCGCCACGCCCAGCATGGCAATGATACAAAAGGTATAGAAGATCTGTTCCGTGCTCTGGCCCCGCAGCTCCAGCCAGCGGTGGAGCGGTGCCGAGCGGAACAGCTGCCTGCGGCCCCGGCTGGCCTTGCAGACCAGGATCTGCAGGGCCACCATGCCGCCCTCCAGCCAGAAGGGCAGGGCCAGCGGCAGGGTGAGGTCAGGCCAGCCGATGCACAGGGGAACGCACCCCAGCATCCCGGCCAGAAACAGGCTGCCCACGCTACCCAGCCGCAGCTTTGCGGGCGGGAAGTTCCAGAGCAGGAAGGCCATCAGAGCACCGGCCAGCGCGGCGGGCAGAACGCCCAGCGGGAACCAGCCCAGCAGGGTCATCACCCCCATCAGGCCCAGCATGGCCGCAAAGGACGTGCCGCAGACGATGCCGTCCATGCCATCGGCAATGCGGGCACACTCGGCCAGTGCGACCAGCAGCCCTTCCCACAGCAGCGGGGCAGCAATGCCCAGATCGACATAGCCCACGCCCGGCAGGGTGATCCCGGCTGCAAGGCAGCCTCTGGCTCCCAGCAGCACCAGCACCACGGCACCGGCAGCGGCTTCCAGCCCAAGGCGGGTGTGCCGCCGCTGGCCCAGCACAGAACGGCTGCGGATGCGGGCCAGATCCTCCAGCAGGCCCACGCCGCCAAAGAGCAGAGCCCCCAACAGCGCTGTGAGCAGCCGGACCGAGAACAGGCTCTCGGCCCCCAGCAGCTCAGGCTGAGCCACACAGGCGGCAGTCCAGCCCACGCCCACAGCAGCCAGCACCCCCACCATCAGGCAGAGCCCGCCCATGGTGGGGGCCTGCGGCGGGCGCTCCGGCTCGGCATCCGGCGCTTCCTGCTTGGGTGATGGTGCCTGCCGGGCCTTGGGCTCATCCCAACGTCCCTGGAACGCCCGCAGCAGCGGCACCATCAGATTCCCGAGCGCCGCCGTGAGGAAGAACCCCAGCGTTGAGGCGGCGATCAAGGCGAAACGAATCATAGCTTGATGTTACTCCTTGTAAAAGATCTCCAGCACTTTTTCCAGTGCCATACCGCGGCTTGCCTTGACCAGCAGGGCATCGCCGGGCTGCATTTTGTTCAGCAGGGTCTCGGCGGCCTGAGCGTAGGTGTCGGCATGGAGGGTGGGCAGCCCCTTGGCAGCAGCCACCACGGCAATGCGCTTGGCCTGCTCGCCATAGGTGACGAGGTAGTCCACCTTGTTCTCCACGGCCTGACGGCCCACCTCCTCGTGGGCGGCGCGGCTGATATCGCCCAGCTCCAGCATATCGCCCAGCAGGGCAAAGCGGCGCTTGCAGGGATACTCCCTGAACATGGCCAGCGCGGCCTTCATGCTGTCGGGGTTGGCGTTGTAACAATCCTCAATGACATCCACGCCTCTGACGTGCACCACCTTCTGGCGCATTCCGGTCTGCTCAAAGTCAGCCAGACCGGCAATGACCCGGCGGGCATTCAGCCCCAGACGGGTGGCGGCGCAGTAGGCAGCCAGTGCGTTGGCCACGTTGTGCCGGCCCATGGCGGGGATCTTTACGAGGAAAGTCCCCTCCTCGTGATCCTCCAGCACAAAGCTCATGCCCTTTTCATCCTGCTGGATGGACAGGGCACAGACATCAGCGTTCTCATCGCCCAGGCTGAACCAGACCGGGCGGACATGGTCGGGCAGGACGGCCTTGCGCAGGAAGGGGTCGTCCCCGTTCAGCACCAGCGGAGCACCCTCCGGCAGACCGGCGCAGATCTCCAGCTTTGCCTTGCAGATGTTCTCCTGACTGCCCAGATTGCCGATGTGGGACACCCCGATGCAGGTGATGATGCCCACATCCGGGCGGGCGCACTTGCTCAGGCGCTCGATCTCCCCGGCGTGGCTCATTCCCATCTCCACCACGGCGTACTGGGTCTCTTTGCCGATGCGGAACATGGTGCGGGGCAGGCCCAGCTCATTGTTCTGGTTGCCCTCGGTCTTGATGGTACTGCCAAAGCCTGCAATGGCGGCGTAGGTCATCTGTTTGGTGGTGGTCTTGCCCACGCTGCCGGTCACGCCCACCACTTTGGGGTGGAACTGGCTGCGATAATTGGCACCCAGCACCATCATGGCGTGGTAGCTGTCCGGGCAGATCACGCTCTTCTCCTCCGGCACGCCTTCCACGGGGTGGTTCAGCACCACGCAGAGCGCGCCGTTTTCCAGCGCCTTGGCGGCAAAATCATGGCCGTCGAATTTTTCGCCCGGGAACGCCACAAAGATGCACCCGGGGCAGACCTCACGGCTGTCGGTGGTCACCAGCGTGACCGGGGTCTCGCACTGGGCCAGCGCGTTGACGGCCAGGCCCTCCAACAGGATGTTTGCTGCAATTGCTTCCATACTCTCATTCCCCTTTATCCACAGATCAGATGTACGATGGTTCCTCGCTGGACGCTGGAGCCGGGTGCCTCACTCTGGCTCTGGACCGTGCCGGAGCCTTCGACTGTGCAGTTGAGCCCTGCGGCGTTCAGCATCTGCCGGGCAAAGTCCGCGCTCTTGCCGGTCACGTCCGGCACCTCGGCGTGTTTGCCCTCATAGGTATCGGTATACAGATAAACGGTGGTGCCGTAGGGCACCTCTGCCCCCGCACGGGGGTACTGGTAGGTAACAAGGGCGGCGGTCTGGTCGGATTCGCTCTCGGCCAGGTGATGCTTCAAACCCTTGATGTTCAGCTGCACCTGCGCGTTGCTCCACTCCTTGCCCGTCAGGTTGGGCACCTTGACGGTGGTGCCGCTGCGGTCCACGCCGTCGGTGGCGATGCCCAGATAGGGCGCGATCTCGCTGATGATGTTGCCCACCACCGGAGCCGCTAGAATGGACGAATAGTCGGTGCGGGCATTGTTGGGGTCGTCCAGCATGACATAGACCAGGATCTCCGGGTCGTTGGCGGGCAGGACAGCCGCAAAGGATGCCACCTTCTTGTAGTCGCCGTCGGCGCGGCGGTCCATGTTCAGCTGCTCGGAAGTGCCGGATTTGCCGCCGATGCGGTAGCCTGCAACGTAGGCGTTGCCGCCGCCGCCCTGGGTGCCATCGCCCACCTCAAACTCCATGATCTGGCGGATGGTCTCGCTGGCGCTCTCGCTGATGACCTGACGGCGGATGTTGGTGCCGATCTCCTGCACCACATTGCCGTTCTGGTCCGTGATCTTATCCACCACATGGGGGGTGACCAGATAGCCGCCGTTGACTGCCGCCGAGATGGCAGTGCACACCTGCAGCGGGGTCACGGCCATGGCCTGACCAAAGGCGGAGGAGGCCAGCTCCACCTCGCCCAGACGGCTTTTGCTGTAATACTGCATGAAGCTGGTCTCATTGGGCAGGTCCACACCGGTGCGCTCGGTGAATCCGAAGGCATCAAAGTAATCATAGAACAGGCTGGAACCCACGCGCTGGCCCAGCTGGACAAAGTAGATGTTGCAGCTGTTGCGCAGGGCCTCGGCCAGATTCTGGGCCCCGTGCGACTTTCTGCCGGCGCAGTGGTAGGTCTGCTTTGCCACGCTGTACGCGCCGGAGCAGTTCAGGGTGGTGTAATAGGTCGCCTTGCCGCTGTCCACACCCATGGCGGCGGTGATGACCTTGAACACGCTTCCGGGGTAGTACAGCTCGGTGATGGTCTTGTTCTTCCACTGGATATCCCGGTAGGTGCCGGTGTAGTCAGCCTCCGCATCCGCGATCTTCTGGCCGTTCTCGTCCCGCAGGTAGTTGCCGTTCTCGTCTTTTTTGTAGATGGTGTACAGCTCCGGCTCGGCCTGCACCTGCTCCGTCAGGTAGGCCAGATTGGCGCTGAAATCCTGCGGGTCATTGGGGTCAAAGTCCGGCTTGGAGGCCATGGCAAGGATGGCACCGGTCTTGACATTCATCACAATGGCGCAGCCGCGGTTCTCAACGGTGTTGGCCGCCACGGCCTCGTTCAGGTAGCGCTCCACCACCTCCTGAATGTTCACATCCAGCGAGAGCACCAGATTGGAGCCGTCCTTGGCGGCGTAGGTGGTGGCGTTTTCATCGGCAATGGCATTGCCGTAGGCGTTGCGCAGGGTGATGGTGCGGCCATTCACACCGGCCAGCGTGGACTCATAGGAGTTTTCCAAACCGTACACGCCCTGACCATCCGCATTGCAGAAGCCCAGCACGGCAGCGGCAAAGCGGCCGTAGGGGTAATCCCGCTGGAAGCCCTTGGAGGCCGACACCGACACCCGCCCCTTGCGGACAGTGGGGGTGCCGTCGTCGCTCTCCTGCTGGCCCAGGCCCAGCTTGGCCAGGATCTTTTCCAGCGCACCAGCGGATTTTCCGCTCTTGCTGTGGGCCTTGTTGTAGGTCTTGACGTATTCCTCAATGGAGAGCTTGATGGCGTTGTTGACCTTGGTGGCCAGCACCTGATAGGAGCTTTCGTTTTGGGAGAGGGCATCGCAGACCGCCTGATACTGGGTCTGGTACTCCGCCGAAGTGGTGTCCACGCTGTCCAGACTCTCGCCGTCGCCCGAAAGCAGGCGCAGGGTGATCTGGGTGCAGACCTCCTTCATGGCGGCCTCATCGATGGTGCGGGTCTCCGCCTTGGTATCCTGATCGGTAGTGGTGGTATACAGGGCCGTGCTGTAGGAGGGGTCGGCCCAGATGGTCCAGACCACGCTGGTGGAAGCCAGCGTGATGCCGCTGGTGTCGTAGATCTCACCGCGGGTGGCCTGAATGGTGCTGTCCAGCAGCTGCTGCTCGGCGGCGTACTGGCGGTAGGTGGCACCGTCGCGGATCTGGATCTTGTACAGGCTGTAGATCACGGTCAGCGCGGCGGCCACCACAAGAAGCACGGCGGCACCAAAGCTGATATGGCGCAGCCGGGCACTGAGCCGTGCGTGCGGGTCCGCACTGCGGCGGCGGGTACTGTTCTTTTTGGGTTTGGAGGATGGTGTTTGCATTGCGTACTCCCGAAGAAAACCGAAAAAGCGTGCGCTGCCGCACGCTTTTCGTTGTTTGGTTTATTTTGCCGTTCTGACAGAGGCAAGAATGGTCATTGCCCCATCGTGGAGCAGATCCGACCACTGCCGCACAGCGGATGCCTTGCGCACCAGAACGCTGCCCTCATCCAGCCGGATGTAGGTGATCTGGCTCTGGTCGATCTTCATCAGCCCCAGGCGTGTGGCAGTCTCCTCAACACTTGTGATGTTGGTGCGGCTGTTCAGGGCACTGTTGTAGTATGTATACTGGCTCTGCTCGCTCACAAGCTCTGCCTTGGCGCTCTGGATCTGAGAGTTCAGCTCCACCAGCTGTGCCTCGCTCCACAGCAGGCTCACCGCAAAGCCCACCAGCAAAGCCGCGCCCACCAGCTGCAGCGCGTGCTGCATGGCAGCCCGCACGGGGTTCAGCCGCTTTTTGCCGCCCTTTTCTACCCGCAGCGGGACTTTTGGCTGTGCCTGCGGCGCTCTTCTGCGCCGAACCTCTGTCATATCGTATGCTGCCTGACCCATGGTGATCTCCTCCTCACATCTCCGGGGCTGTGCCGCCCTCAGATCTTTTCCAAAACCCGCAGGTGGGCCGAGCGGCTGCGCCGGTTCTCTTCCAGCTCCTGCGTGTTGGCTTCAATGGGTTTGCGTGTGATCAGCTTTGCTTTGGCTTTGCCGCCGCAGACGCACACCGGGAACTCCGGCGGGCAGGTGCAGGCGGTGGACCAGCGGCGGAACTTGTTCTTGACCAGCCGGTCCTCCAGCGAGTGGAAGGTGATCACACAAAGTCTTCCACCCGGTGCGAGATGCGCAAAAATGGTGTCCAGCCCCTCTTCCAGCGCGTCCAGCTCATGGTTTACCGCAATGCGCAATGCCTGGAAGGTGCGGCGGGAGGGGTTTTTGTTCTTCCGGCGCTCCGCCGGGGGCATGGCGCTGGCCACGATATCCGCCAGCTGCAAGGTCGTTTCAATGGGGGCAGTTTCCCGGGCTTCCACGATCCTGCCCGCGATCTGCCAAGCGAAGGGCTCCTCGCCGTAATCCCGCAGGATGCGGGCCAGCTCCTCCCGGCTCTCGCTGTTCACGAGATCGGCGGCCGTCTCCCCCTCCTGGCTCATCCGCATGTCCAGCGGGGCATCTGCCCGGTAGGAGAAGCCCCGGGCCGCGTCATCCAGCTGATGGCTGGACACCCCCAGATCCAGCAGCGCACCGTTGATCGTTTCAATGCCCAGCTGCTCCAGAGCTTGTCCGGCATAGCGGAAGTTGATCTGCACCACGGTGGCAGGCAGGCCCGTCAGCCGGGCCCGGGCCGTCTGCACGGCATCGGGGTCCTGATCCAGCGAGATGAGCCTGCCGCCCTGTTCGCCGTTCAGCCGCAGGGCGATCTGGCGGGAGTGCCCCGCGCCGCCCGCCGTGCCGTCCAGATAGGTGCCCGCCGGGTCGATCTTCAGGCCGTCCAGGCACTCGTTCAGCAGCACCGGGACATGCTCAAACGAGGCCGGGTCAAAGGGCTGTGCTGTTTTTTCTGTGTCCATATTCCCAGCCTCCTTTCAAAACTCAGATAAGATCCTGCATCTGCCGCCCTTTTCTGCCCGGAGCTGCTGCCCGGGAAAGCGGCCTGCGGCCTGCCGGGAGTTTGTGGCCCGGTCAGCCTTGAGGATACAATTTTATTGTAACAAAACAGGCCCCTGATTGCAAGAGTTTCCCTTTTGTTTTTTCTCTCAAAATGTACCAAAAAAAGCCCCTGCAAGCCGTCGTTTTTGCTTGCAGGGGCCGGAAGCTCTCACCGGGAAATTTCACATTCCCGCATCAGAGCTGTTTCCGGGGGCTCTGGCGCAGGTTTGCACGGACATTTTTGACCTGTGCGGCGTTCTCCGCCATCGTCTCTTCCGTGGTCTTGAGCATATTATCACAGTAGTCGGTCACGGTCTGGCGGACAGTGCGGGCCTCGGTCTGGGCGGCGGAGACGATCTCTCCGGCGCGCTGCTGGGCCGCCTTGACGATCTCGGCTTCGCTCACCAGCACACGGGCGCGCTCCTCGGCCTTTTTTACAATGGCCTGCGCCTGTGCGTTGGCCGATTCGATGAGCTGGGCACGGTCGCTGACAATGGACTGAGCCTGCCGCAGCTCCACAGGCAGGTTCTGGCGGATCTCGTCCAGATAATCCCGGATCTGCTCCACATCCACGATGCGCTTGCCGCCCGAAAGGGGCATTCCGGCGCTCTCCTCCAGCGTATCCTCAATGGTATCCAAAAGCTCGTTTACGTTCATTCCGCATCTCCCTCTCCGGCGCTCTGCCGGGGCTTACCATACTTCCACAGCAGGACTTTGCCGTATTTATACTGTTTTTTCAGGGTCATGCCGCCCACCTCGGCAGGCAGCACCAGGCCGGTCTCACTCTCGCAGATCACGATGCCGCCCGGAGCCAGGCATTTGTCCACGCCGGGCAGGATCTTTTCCAGCGTGCCGGTGTGGAAGGGCGGGTCCAGCAGCACGATGTCGAACTGCTCATGGCAGGCGGAGAGATACCGTGCCGCCTCGCCGATGTTGACCCGGCTGCGGTCAAACACGCCGCAGTTCTTGCAGTTCTTCATCACGATGTTCACGGCCTCCCGGTTCTCATCCAGGAACACGCACCGGGCCGCACCCCGACTCAGGGCCTCGATGCCCAGCTGGCCGCTGCCTGCGTAGAGGTCGAGCACCCGGGCACCGGGCAGGTCGAACTGGACGATGCTGAACATGGCCTCCTTGACCTGATCCATCGTCGGGCGGGTGATCTCGGTGCCGGGCAGGGCTTCCAGCCTGCGGCCCCGTGCTTCTCCTGCAATAACGCGCATGTATCTGCCTCCTTCTCCCGCTGTCCGGGCCCCCTGCCCGGCCAGCAGCTGTTTCGTGTTTTCGTATCTCCATATTATCGTCAAAACGCAACTCTTTGTCAAGGGCGCGCGTTGCACTCAGGGTGCAATTGTGCTAAAATCAGGGCAAAGCGCCCCATGTGCGGCGCGTTTTGCCAAAAAAGGAGAGTATCTGCTTATGAAAGTCCTGCTCATCAACGGCAGCCCCCACGAGAAGGGCTGCACCTATACCGCCCTGTCCCTGATCGCCGGGGAGCTGAACGCCAGCGGCATCGAGACCGAGATCCTGAACGTCGGCACAAAGCCGGTGGGCGGCTGCATCGGCTGCGGCGGCTGTGCCGCCGGTAAGGGCTGCGTGTTCGGCGGCGTGGTCAACGAGGCCATCGAAAAGGCCAAGACCGCCGATGCCTTTGTGTTCGGCACACCTGTCCACTATGCGTCCGCCTCCGGCAACATGACCAGCTTCATGGACCGTCTGGCCTACGCGGGCGGCAAGTATCTGGCCTACAAGCCCGCCGCCATCTGCGCTTCGGCCCGCCGCGCCGGCACCACCACCACGCTGGACCAGCTGGTGAAGTACCCCGAGTTCTTCCACATGCCGCTGGTCAGCGGTTCCTACTGGCCCATGGTCCACGGCTCCAAACCCGAGCAGGTGCTGGAGGATGAAGAGGGCTGTGCCGTGATGCGGGAGCTGGGCCGCAACATGGCCTGGCTGCTCAAGTGCATCGAACTGGGCAAAGCAAACGGCATCACTCACCCCGAAAATCCCCGCCGCCCCATGACCAATTTCATCCGCTGAGTTTCCCCTCGCTCCCGCCTGCCCGGCGGGGGCTTTTTCGTTGACAAATCGCACAATATCTATTATCTTTTTTCATTTACTTCCTCAATTCCCATTAAAAGGATTTTATGATATACTGTATTCACAATCCAGTGAGGGTTGAATTATTATTTTATCAAAGGAGGCCATCACTATGAGAAAGCTTATCACCTGTTTACTTTCTGGAGTTTTAGTTGGTTCCATGTTGCTCGCTCCCGCATCAGCTACAACAACTTCTGTCATTTCTGATGACCCTTCTATCGACAACTCTAGCGTTGTTCCTTATGCTTCTCTTTGCGACGAATGTGGCATTGGTCAAGTCCGGTACAATACCAAAACAGAAGGTCCTTGGATTTTCAATCGGTATGTCGAATGCCTTTCCGGCGATCCTCAATATCGTGATAAGGAGTATTATCGCGATTTAACCAAGTACTATCTCTGTGATCATTGTGGAAGCGGCTTTGGCGACGCTGTCCGTGAAACGAAGGTTGAGCATGAACACGGCTGGTAATTAGCTTTTGCTTATTCACTTATAGTACTTTATAATCCTTGCATTCTGCTCCCGCCTTTCCGGCGGGAGCGTTTTTTTGTCGTCAATCCGCATAAAAGGAGCTCTCTTTTTTCTGTTCCTCTCACAATTTTCTCTTTCTGCGATCCATGCTATAATGAAGATGAGATCAGAGAAGTTCACCCCCATACTTTCTCAAAAAGGAGGCGTTTACCATGAAAAAGATTCTTTCCGCATTTTTCGCCGCTTTTCTTCTGGCAAGTCTATGTGCTCTTCCCACATTCGCAGCGTCTCAGGTTCGTTCCACAAATGCTGCAACAACTGCCGAACCTGCGGTCCTCGTCTGTGAATATTGCGGACAGAGCGATATGATTTGTGTGGATGAGTATTATGCTTCCTGGTATACAGTCAATTTTATTCCTTGTCAGGGACGCGACCCCCGATATAATGATTCGGTCGAGAATCGCACTCATGTTGAAATTTATCAATGTCAATCCTGTAAGTTTGGCACCAGCGTAGTTTCTACGGAAGAGCAGATTTCCCACAAGCACCCCGCCATGCGTGCCTACGACCTTCCCAGATTCTGATATTTCCCTTGCGCCTCTGCCCTTGCCGGCGGGGGCGTTTTTGATTTTAACAGCTTTTTCTGCAAAAACGGAAAAAATAAGGGACGGAGTGCTTTTTTCGTTCACAACTTTGTGGTAGCATAAGGGTAAGAATTATTTTGTGCAGAGCGATGGAGACAGGCTATGGAACACTACGATTGGAACGACGGCTGGCTGTTTGCCCCCACCTTTGATCCCGCCATCGTCCGCCCCGAATGCACCGGGGTGGAGCTGGAGCCGGTGCGCTTGCCCCACACGGTCAAAACGCTGCCCTACAACTATTGCAACGAGAACGAATACCAGCGGGTGTCCGGCTACCGGCGGGAGTTTTTTGCGCCCAAAGAGTGGCAGGGCCGCACGGTACTGCTGACCTTTGGAGCCGTGGCCCACGATGCCACCGTGTTCTGCAACGGGCGGCGGGTGTTCCACCACGGGTGCGGCTACACCGCCTTTACTGTGGACCTGACCGAATCGCTGCTGCTGGGCCAAAAAAATGTGGTGGCTGTCCGGTGCGACAGCCGGGAGGACCTGAACATTCCTCCCTTCGGCGGGCAGATCGATTTTCTGACCTACGGCGGCATCTACCGGGCCGTCAGTCTGGACGTGAAGGAGCCCGCCTACCTGCGCGACATCTTCATCGAGGCGCAGGCCGAGGGCGATTTCCGCATCTATTCCTCCACAGTGGGCGAAACCATCGGCTGCACCCTGCAGGCCGAGATCCGCAGCCCCGCCGGGAGCAGAGCCCTGTACAGCGGTGAACTCAGCCTGCCCATTGTGGGCACCCTGAACGGCGTGCATCCCTGGAGCGTGGAGCACCCCTTCCTCTATACCCTGACCGTCCGGCTCATCCGGCCCGGCACCAGCGGCCTGCCCGACCGGGTGCTGGACGAAAAGAGCACCCGGTTCGGCTTCCGCACCATCCAGTTCGTGGCCGGGGGCTTTTATCTGAACGGCCAGCGGGTGGAGCTGCGGGGCCTGAACCGTCATCAGAGCTACGCCTATCAGGGCTATGCCATGCCGGACAGCATTCAACAGCTGGATGCCCAATTGTTGAAAAAGCAGCTGGGCTGCAATGCAGTGCGCACCAGCCACTACCCCCAGAGCCCGGCTTTTCTGGATGCCTGCGATGAGCTGGGCCTGCTGGTGTTCGTGGAGATGCCCGGCTGGCAGCACATCGGGGATGACGCCTGGCAGGCTCAGGCATTGCAGAACTGCCGCGAGATGGTCTGCCAGTGCCGCAACCACCCCAGCGTGTTCCTGTGGGGCGTGCGGGTGAACGGCAGTTCCGACAACGAGGCCTTTTACAAGCGCACCAACGAAGCCGTCCATCGGCTGGACCCCACCCGCCCCACCGGCGGCGTGCGGATCGCCCGCAAGAGCCAGCTGCTCGAGGATGTTTACGCCTACAACGATTACTCCTACTCCGGCCGCGGCCCGGGCTGCGAGCCTCGGTCTGCCGTTACGCCTGACCTGCGCAAGGGTTACCTCATCAGCGAGTTCGGGGGCCAGCAGTTCCCGGCCAAAGCCTTTGACGACGAGCCGCACCGGCTGGCACAGGCTCTGCGCCACGCCGCCGTCCTCAACGATGCCATTGCCCAGCAGGGCGTGGCCGGTGCCCTTGGCTGGTGCATGGCCGATTACAACACCCACCGCGAGTTCGGCAGCGGCGACCGCATCTGCTACCACGGCGTGACAGATCTGTTCCGCAACCCGAAGCTCTCCGCCGCCGTCTACGCCAGCCAGAAAACGCCCCGCTCCCCTTCGGACGTGGTGTTCGAGGTCTCTTCCAGCATGGCACTGGGCGACCACCCCGGCGGCTTTGCCGGGGCCTGCTGGGTGTTCACCAACGCCGAGAGCGTCCGCCTCTACCGGGGCAACGATTTCATTGCCGAGTTCACCCCCGACCGCCGGGGCCGCTTTGCCGCCCTGCCCCACCCGCCCATCGAGATCCAGGATTTCGTCGGCTCCCTGCTGGAAAAGTATGAGGGCCTTGACCAGAGCACGGCCCCGCAGGTGGCGGCCATCCTCAACGAGATGCGCCGGGACGCGCTGAACCTTTCGCCCCTCTCCCGGGCGCGGATGCTCTCCCTGCGGTTGAGCGCAAACGACCTGCTCCGGATGTACTACAAATACATCGGCGTGCTGGGCGGGCCGTCCAGCGTCTACCGGTTTGAGGCAGTCTGGCACGGGCGTACCGTCCGCACCGTGGTCAAGGAGCCGGTGCAGTCGGTGCGGCTGGAATGCGTGGTGCACAACCCCATCCTGACCGACGGCCCCACCTGGGACTGCGCGGCGGTCAGCCTGCGGGCCATTGACCAGAACGGCAACCTGCTGCCCTACTGCGGCGAGGCCGTTCAGCTCAGCGTGGAAGGCCCGGTAAAGATCCTGGGCCCGGCCATCGTCCCCCTGCGGGGCGGCATGGCGGGCACCTATCTTGCCACCACCGGTGAAGCAGGCCGTGCCGTGCTGCACTGCCGGATGGAGGGCGCGCTGGATGTGGAGGCCGCCCTGACCGTGCGCAAGCGCTCCGGTGCAGAGAATGCCAATTAAATTTCGTCCTTTCATGGTAGATTTGCAATCTGTTCAAAGTTTTATCATGGTTGGCTGATATTCTATTGTTGTGAACAATCAAACGCCCTCTCTGTCCATGCGTCTGCGTGGCTGAGAGGGTTATTCTTGAGGACAAAGGACCGGAAATCTATGAGAGAGAAACTTCGTCAGTTTATGATCGGCCGCTATGGCACCGATGGCCTGAACCAATTCCTGAGCATTGCCTCGCTGGTGCTGCTCCTCATCGCCATCATCAGCCGGGTCAGCCTGTTCACCTATCTGGGCGCGGCCCTGCTGATCTTCTGCTACTATCGCACCTTCAGCCGGAACATCTCCAAGCGCACCGAGGAGAACTACAAGTTCTACACCCTGAAGGACCGGGTGGACAACAAGTTCAAGGGCTGGAAGGAGCAGTGGGCCAACCGCAAGGTCTATCACTACTACCGCTGCCCCCAGTGCCGCCAGAAGCTGCGCGTGCCCCGCGGCCGCGGCCGCATCCAGATCTCCTGCCCCCGCTGCGGCACCCAGTTCATCAAGAAGAGCTGAGCCATGTTCGGATATGTTATCCCGAATCAGGCCGCGCTCAGCCCGGAGGCACAGGCGCGGTACCGCGCGGCCTACTGCGGGCTCTGCCGCCGCATCGGCGCGCTGCACGGCACCCGGGGGCGGCTGACCCTGAGCTATGACCTGACCTTTCTGGATCTGCTGCTGTGCAGCCTGTACGAGGGCGAAAGCGCCTGTGCGACAGGCTGTGACCACTGCCCCATCCACCCCATCCGGAAGGTGGAGTGGCGTTCCAGCGGCCCCACCGATTACTGTGCAGACCTGAGCGTGGCCCTGCACTACTACAACGCGCAGGACAAGTGGAACGATGACCACAGCCTGCTGGGCCTGGGCTTTGAAAAGATGCTTGCTGCCCCCACGCAGCAGGCCGCCGCCCGCTGGCCCCGCCAGTGCAGCGCCATCCGCACCTGTCTGGATCGGCTGGCCCGGTACGAAGCCGAGGGCAGCGAGGATCTGGATGCCGTTTCCGGCTGCTTTGGGGAACTGATGGCCGAGCTGTTCGATTACAGGCAGGACCACTGGTCGCCGGAGCTGCGCAGCATCGGCTTCAATCTGGGCAAGTATATCTACCTGCTGGATGCCTACGACGACCTGGCCCGGGACGAGCGCAAGGGCGCATACAATCCCCTGCGCACCCTGAGCAGAGAGCCCGGGTACGAGGAAGAGATGCGGGAGATCTTTGAGCTGCTGCTGGCCAACTGCGCCCGCAGCTTTGAGCGCCTGCCCTGTGTGGAGGACGTTGACCTTCTGCGCAACATCCTGTATTCGGGCGTGTGGCTCAAATATCACTGCAAAAATGCAAAAAAGAAGGACAAAACCGCCTGATCCCGGCGGTTTTCCTTGATTTTTCCGTTCCAGTCCTGTACACTAAAGATTGCTTGTGCGGCACAATGGCCGCACAGATGGTAATAGAGACGTGAGGAAGTAGACCGATGAGAGACCCCTATGAGGTTCTGGGCATCCAGCGCGGTGCCAGTGAAGACGAGATCAAAAAGGCTTACCGTGCCAAGTGCAAGCGCTGGCACCCTGACCTGAACCCCAACGACCCCACCGCCGAAGAGCACTTCAAGGAGGTGCAGGCGGCATACGATGCCATCACCAAGGGCGAGACCGGCCCCCAGATGGGCGGCGGCTACGGCGGTGCCTACGGCCAGCAGAGCGGCCCCTCCTACGGCGGCTATCAGCAGGGGTACCAGCAGAACGGTTACTCCAACGGGGATTTCGGAGACTTCGGCTTCGGCTACGACCCCTTCGGGTTCGGGTTTGGCTTTGGCGGCAATTATCAGCAGCAGCGCGGCCCCGGCTACAACGGTGCAGACACACCTGAGATGCAGGCCGCACGCAACTTCATCGTCAACCAGCGCTACCCCGAGGCCCGCCGCGTGCTGGACGGCATCACCGTGCGCACCGCCCGGTGGTACTATCTCTCCTCGCTGGCCAATCAGGGCCTGGGCAACAGCATCGATGCCCTGCAGGATGCCCGCCGCGCCGCCCAGATGGAGCCCGGCAACACCGAGTACCAGATGAACCTGCGCAATCTGCAGGACCCGGGCCGCACCTACCGCACCCAGACCACCTACGCCCAGCCCGGCGGCCTGATGCGCTGGTGCTGGAGCATGATCCTGCTCAACCTGCTGTGCAACTGCTGCTGTGGCGGCGGCTGGGGCTGGCGGTTCCGGATGTAAGCACAAAAATGATATAAGGACAATTAAAAAATCCCTCCCTGCCGGCGTGGCAGGGAGGGATTTTTGCTGTTTGATTACTGGATCACGATGGTCCGGCTGATCTCACTGCTGGAGTAATTTCCGGCGGCCTTGGCCGTCTGGACATACTCGCCGGGCTCGGTGGGGAACCCGCTCTGGGTCGTGCCCAGGAAATCGAAGAGACCGCTCTTCTTTTTATAGGTGTAGGTCACCTTGCCGCCCTCGACCACCTGGCCGTCGCTTTCGACCACGGCGGTAACGTTGTAGTTCTGGGCTTCCGCCGCAGTCATGCTGGCGGGGAGCTCCTGTGCCCAGTAGACACGCACCCCCGCACTCTTGGGCTTGATGCGGAAGAACGCCATACCGGCGGTGTTCACATCACCGGATTCCAGCGCCACAGCGCCGCCCACATAGCTGCCGGCTTCCGTGGGCTGCTCGTCCAGATAGATGCGGCTGAACACGCCCTCGGGCAGATATTTGCGGATGAGCTCCAGCGACAGCTTCATGCCGGCGGAGACATCCTTCAGCGTGGGGATGTAGAATTTCAGGACATCCATCACAGAGACCACTTCATCAGCCACCCGCAGCAGCACGCTCACGTCGTTGCCGTCGATCAGCTGCTTAATGTAGGCGTAGATGTTGAACTCCTCTTCCTGCTCAGGGTTCGCCGACATCTTTTTCGGCAGGGGGATCATCTTGAGCAGGGTGCGGATCTTGCCCGAAAGGATCAGGGTCACATAGCCCTGCGCTTCGCCGCTGGTGCCCATCACCACGCCGATATACTGGGTATCTGCCGGGGTGGTCTGGACGCTCAGGGTAAAGGGGGAGCCATAGGTCAGATCCCCGTCTGCGGTCAGGCGGATCGAGACAACGCTGTTGGTCTCACCCACGCCTGCGGTGGTCAGGTCAGGCAGTGCGCTGCCCGCCGAAGCCGCCAGCGCCGGTGTGGCCGCCGCACTCAGGGCGAACACTGCCGCCAGCAGCAATGAGATCAGCCGTTTGATTTTCATCAGCCAAAGACCTCCTTTTATATAGGTTCTTGTATCATGCAAAAATAAGGGTGCGTGGAACACACAGCACAGTGTTCCCGCACCCTCATTTTACCGCATTGTACCGTACAGGTCAATAACGGGATTCAAGTTAAATTTTGCTCAGTTGCGGGCCCTGGGCGGTATCTTTGACAGCCCAGCCCATCTCGGTGAGCTGCGCACGGATGGCATCCGCAGCGGCCCAGTCCTTGGCCTTCTTGGCGGCGGCACGCTTTTCCACCAGCTCCGTCACCTCAGCGGGCACCTCGTCCTTCTTGCGGTTGTACATCAGGCCCAGCACACCGGTGATCTCATCGAACGCCTTGGCGGCAGCCTCCAGCGCAGCCTTGGAGGAGGCAGCGGACAGGGTGTTGATCTCCTTGACCAGATCGAACACGGCAGCCAGCGCATCGGGGGTGTTCAGGTCATCGTCCATGGCCTTGCAGAACTTGGCGCGGGCCTCGTCTGCCTTGGTGGTCAGGGTCTCATCGGTGCCGAACGCGGTCTTGCTCAGGGCAAAATCGAGGTTCTCGCGGCAGGTGTAAAGGCGCTCCAGGCTGTTCTTGCAGCTCTCGATGAGGTCCACGGTGTAGTTCAGGGGCATCCGGTAGCCTGCGGTCAGCATAAAGTAGCGGATGGGCTCGTAACCGTAGAGGTCTGCCACATCGCGGACGGTGAAGAAGTTGTGCAGGCTCTTGGACATCTTCTGGTTATCCACGTTGATGAAGCCGTTGTGCATCCAGTAGTGGGCAAACTCGCAGCCGTTGGCGCACTCGCTCTGGGCGATCTCGTTCTCGTGGTGGGGGAAGATCAGATCCTGACCGCCGCAGTGCAGGTCGATGGTCTTGCCCAGATGGGTGCGGCTCATAGCGCTGCACTCAATGTGCCAGCCGGGGCGGCCCATGCCATAGGGGCTCTCCCAGGCAGGTTCGCCGGGCTTGGCAGCCTTCCACACGGCAAAGTCGGCGGGGTCCTCTTTCAGATCGTCGTCCATCTGGCTGCGCAGCTCCCGGTTGCCGCTCTCCAGATCGTCCAGCTTCAGGTGGCTCAGTTTGCCGTAGCTGGGATCGCTCTTCACGCGGAAGTACACGTCGCCGTTTTTGGCAACGTAGGCATGGCCGGAGTCGATCAGGTCCTTCACGATGTCCAAGATCTGCTGGATGTGCTCGGTGGCGCGGGGCTGGACCGTGGGCTTCTTGCAGTTCAGGCCCTCGGCGTCCTTGAGGTACTCGGCCTCGAAGCGCTGGGCGACCTCCTTCATGGAGGTGCCCTCTTCCTGCCCTTTCTTGATGAGCTTGTCGTCAATGTCGGTGATGTTGGAAACGTAGATCACCTTGTTGCCACGGTACTCCAGATAACGGCGCAGGGTATCGAACACGATCAGCGGGCGGGCGTTGCCGATGTGGATGTAGTTGTAAACCGTCGGGCCGCAGACGTAGATGCGGTACTCGCCCGGCACCTGCGGCACAAATTCTTCCTTCTGACGGGTCAGGGTGTTGAAAATCTGCATGGTATCTCTCCTTCTTATGGGGTTCCGGAAGCGGCAGGGCCGTTGTCAGCCCTGCTTTTTCCAGCGGCGCATCACACCCATGCCCAGCGCATAGGGGCCGGTGTGCACCGCAATGGTGCAGCCGATCTGCAGCAGGCCCACCTCACACTGTGCACCGGGGTACTTGGCACGCAGGGCGGCACGGGTCTGCATCCACAGGCGCTTGCCCTCGTCGGCGTCATAGCCATAGCCCACCGTGATGCGGTAGTCGTCAGGCGTGCCGCCGTGGGCAGCCAGATAGTTCATCAGCTGCTCCAGCGCCTTTTCAAAGCTCTTCTGCCGGCCGCGGGCCACGCCGCCGGAAAAGATCTCACCATCCTTGAACAGGATCATGGGCTTGATGCCCAGCATGTTGGCGGCCCGTCCGGTCACCTTGCCGATGCGTCCGCCCTTGATCAGGTAGTCCAGATTGCCCACTGTGAAGAAGATCTGGTTGGTCACCTTTTCGGCTTCCAGCCAGGTCACCGTCTCATCCAGCGAGCAGCCGGCATCCCGCATGGCCACAGCGTTTTCCACCATGACGGCTTCGGTGACCGTGGCCGCCGTGCTGTCCATCACCTCAATGCGGGCATCGGGGTAGTCCTCCAGCACCAGTTCCCGGGCATTGCGGGCGCTGCCCACGCAGCCGCTCATCTTGCCGGTGAACACCAGACACAGCACATCCCGGCCTGCCGCGGCATGGGCCCGGAAAGCCGTTTCAAAGTCCTCGATGGAGGCAAGGCTGGTCTTGGGGTATGCCGCCGGGTTGTCCACCATGAACTGGTAGAAGTCCCGCACGGTGATCTCCTTGCCCTCTTTGCGGTAGTGTTCGCCATCCAGCGAAACGTAGAAGGGCACGACCTCCACGCCCAGCTGCTTTGCAGTGTCCGGCGTCAGGTCGCAGGCGCTGTCGGTAATGATATCAAACATCTGTGACGCTTCCTTTTCTGTGTTGGATTCGCGCAGGGTGTCCGGGATCAGACGTGGTGGACGTAAGCCTCACGCTCGGCACCCACGGAGATGTAGGTGATCTTGCAGCCCACGGCCTTTTCCAGGTACTCAACGTAAGCCTGCGCCTCCTTGGGCAGGTCCTCCCACTTGCGGGCTGCGGTGATGTCGCAGTGCCAGCCGGGCAGGTACTCCACCACGGGCTGTGCGGTGTCCAGTGCCTCGCCCATGGGGAAGCGGGTGGTAGTGGTGCCGTCGCTCAGCTTGTAGGCAGCGACCACCGGGATCTTTTCCATGTAATCCAGCACGTCCAGCAGGGTCAGGGCGACCTCGTCGCAGCCCTGGCAGAATACGCCGTAGCGGCTTGCCACCAGGTCGATGGGGCCCACGCGGCGGGGACGGCCGGTGGCAGCGCCATACTCGTGGCCTGCCTCACGCAGAGCGTGCTTCTCTTCCTCGGTCATGGCCAGCTCGGCGGTAAAGGGGCCGTCACCCACGCAGGAGGAGTAAGCCTTCATGACACCGATGGAGTTGTGCAGCTTGTGGCCCGGGATGCCTGCGCCGATGGGAGCATAAGCACCGATGACGTTGGAAGAAGTGGTGTAGGGGTAGATGCCGAAGTCGATGTCGCGCAGAGCGCCCAGCTGTGCCTCAAACAGCACCTTCTTGCCGGCGGCGTCTGCATCGGCCAGGTACTGGCCCACATCGCAGATGTAATCCTTGAAGATGGCGGCATACTTCTCCAGCCATGCCCACATCTCGTCCACGCTGATGGGGGCGGAGTGGTAGCTGCCCTCCATCACCAGGTTCTTGGAATCCACCATGGTCACCAGGCGCTTCTTCACGCTGTCGTCCAGGTGAAGCAGGTCGCCCATGCGCAGGGTCTTCTTCATGTACTTGTCACCGTAAGTGTAGGCGATGCCGCGCTTGGTGGAGCCGAACTGTGCGCCGGTCTTGGCCAGGCGGGCCTCTTCCAGGCCGTCCTGATCCACATGGTAGGGCATGGTGATGGTGGCCCGGTCGGAGATCTTCAGGTTATCGGGGGTGATGGAAATGCCCTGCTCCCGCAGCTTGTTGATCTCGCCGTCCAGATGGTGCGGGTCGATGACCATACCGTTGCCCATCACGCAGACAACGTTGGGGCGCAGGATGCCGGAGGGCAGCAGGTTCAGCACGAACTTGCCGCGCTCGTTCTTGACCGTATGGCCAGCGTTGTTGCCGCCCTGATAACGTGCGACGATGTCATACTCCTGGCTGATCAGGTCGACCATGCGGCCCTTGCCCTCATCGCCCCAGTTGATACCCGTAATTGCAGTAAGCATAATAAATGACCTCTTTATCATTTTTTCAAAAGACAGCCTTTTCCGTGCACCTTGCCCGGGATACGCCACCTTGGGAATCTGTACCGCCCGCGGAAATATCCGCAACAATACAATTATAGTATAGCACGAAACGCGGAACAAAAAAAGAGGGAAGAAACACTTTTCTCCCAAATATCCGCCAGGCGCTCCTCTTCGTGATGCTGCTTTAGTTCTTCTTCCCCAGCTTGTGCACAGTGCCATCCGGCTCTTTGATCGAGGTGTTGTTCAGCTGGGCGCGCAGGCTGGCCTTTACGTCCGCAATATACTCCTGCCGCAGGGCCTGCTGCTCAGCCTTTTCGGCATCGGTCAGGCCGGTGGTCTTGCTCTTTTTTGCCAGCTCGTTGATACGGGCGATCTTCTCGTTTGTCATCGCAGTTCTCCTATTAGATAAAATGTGATATAATATGACCGGGATGCCCCTTCCGGCAGCTGTGGCTCTTTTGACGAGGCAGCAGGAGGGAGCTATTTGAATCAAAGCAAGTATAACAAAGGATGAAACCGATGTCAAAACAGTTGAATTTTGCACAGCAGATGGACGAAGTGTTGAAAACGCTGGGGCCGCAGCGGCCAAAGCTGCTGCTCCATGCCTGCTGCGGGCCCTGTTCCAGCGCCGTGCTGGAAAAGCTGTGCCGGTATTTTGAGATCACGGTGCTTTACTATAACCCCAACACCTGGCCTGTCGAAGAATACTACCGCCGGGGCGAGGAGCTGAAAAAGTTCGTGGCGCAGGCGCACCCGCTGGGGGTCACGGTCATCGAGGATCACTACGACCCGCAGGAGTTCTACACGGCTGTGCAGGGGCTGGAAAACGAGCCGGAGCGGGGCGGGCGGTGCACCGTCTGCTACCGTTTGCGGATGCGCCGGGCGGCACAGTACGCAAAGGAGCACGGCTTTGATTGGTTCACCACCACGCTCTCCATCAGCCCCCACAAGGATGCTGCCCGCATCAATCAAATCGGGCAGGAGCTTGAAGCCGAATTCGGCATCAGGCACCTGCCCTCGGATTTCAAAAAACAGAATGGCTACCTGCGCTCCCTCCAGCTCTCGGAGGAGTACGGGCTTTACCGTCAGGATTACTGTGGGTGTGAGTTCAGCGCAAAGGCGAGGGGATGAACCGCTCAGCCGCCTGCTGCTTGCCTCTCCTGCCAGGAGAGGTGGCATTGCGATGCAATGACGGAGAGGTTTATTCCTCCCGCATTCTGGACACCAGAATTGCAAAGACGATCAGCCCCACGCAGGGCACGATGTTGGTTGCCATACCAACAGCAAGACCGGCGCTTTCAGCCACCTTGCCGATGACCCAGGGCATCAGGATCGCGCCGCTGGATGCCACTGGCAGCATGATGCCCATGCTGGTCACGGTGGTCATTTTACCGGCGCTGGCCACGGCGGTGGGGTTCATACCGGCCATGGAGAAGGCAAAGGCGAACAGCAGCAGGATGGCAGGCAGCTGGCTGTGGGTCTGCATCATGGCAAAGTAGAAGGCTGTGCAGAAAACCGCCATAAACACCATGGCCTTGCGGGGCTGTTTGAGTGGGAACACAAAGGCGATGAGCAGGCGGCCGATCAGGGTGGCACCCCACATCACGGTGACGGTATAGGCCGCCAGCGTGCCTGCAATGATGCCGCTGTCCTTGAAGTAGGTGACCATCCAGCCCACAACGCTCTGCTCGGCGGCGTTCTGACAGAACAGCAGGCCGGTGAGCAGCCAGAAGCGGGAGGAGCGCAAAAAGCTCCAATCGGTGACAGTTTCTTTGGCCTTGGCGCGGCCTGCCATGGGGGTGAACAGGTATACCAGCCAGAGCACCAGACCCAGCGCTGCCAGCGCCAGCACGGCCAGCGTGGTGCTGACCCTGGCAGCGGCAGAGATCAGAAAGGGGCAGAGCAGGGCACCGCAGGCGTAGCAGGCGTGCATGGTGTTCATGCCCCGGGTGCGGTCTGCAGAGTTGCCGCTGACAAGAATGGTGCAGGTGTTCAGGACACTGCCCTTGGCAATGCCCACAATGAAGAAGGCCAGCGCCAGCAGAATGGGCAGGCCGGTCAGGCTCATCAGGCCGTAGCCCACCGCATAGCCGATGGTCAGAAGCAGGACGCTGGGCTTCATGCCCATTTTTCCCACCAGCGCACCGGCCAGCAGGCCCGCCAGCAGGTTGCCGATGCTCAGCAGGCTGAGCAGGGTGCCGGTCATGCCGTAGGCAAAGCCGTATTCCTCCTGTAGCAGGCTGACCACCACACCGCTGGAAATGGTGCAGATGCCGCTGAAAAAGAAGGTAACGAAGCCCGCGTTCCGCAGGCGGGTGTTCCGTTGTTCCATAGGATTCTCCTTGCAGTATTCGGGGGCGCAGCGCCCATAGTTGCTTTTATTAAAGCATATTCTGGTCAGAAAGCAAGGGCTGTTGAGCCAGCAGAAGCAAAATCAGCGCCCAGTGGAAGCGCCCTGCCGTTCGGTGGGGCGCTTCTGGATTTTATTTTGCGTCTCCTATTGACAATGATCGAATCGTGCGTTATGATATTGTACGGCATCAAACAGTTCTAAAGAAAACAATCCTGCCACAAACAATTCAAAAGGGAAACCATTATGCACGATGAAAGCAACAAACAACCCTGCTGCAACCCCCCATGGGAGCCGCCGCAGGTCATCCCGGCACAGGTGCGCCGGGTGAACAACCTGATCTTCCGCAAGATCAACCAGTTCCACCGGGAGAACAACGTGGACAACGTGACCCCCATGCACGACTGGATCATGAGCTACCTCTACTGGCACAAGAACGAGCCCGTGTACCAGCGCGATATCGAACGGGAGTTCTCCATCACACGCTCGACCGTGACGAACATCCTGCAGCTGATGGAGCGCAAGGGCTACATCGAGCGCCAGAGCGTGCCGCAGGATGCCCGGCTCAAACGGCTGATCCTGACGGAAGAGGGGGGCCGCGTCCATGAAAAGACGATACTCTCCCTGCACCAGACCGATGAGTTTGTGGCCGGATTGCTGACGGAAGAGGAAAACGCAGAGCTTCTGCGGTTATTGAACAAGCTGCGCAAGGGGCTGGAATGACCCCTGCAAATAAACTTCAGGAGGATTACAACAGATGATCAAAAAACTTGTGTCACATCTGGGCGAGTACAAGCGCGCCGCGATCCTGACACCGATCCTATCTGCTCTGGAAGCCATCATGGATGTGCTGCTGCCCACCATCATGGCCTTTATCATTGACCAGGGCATTGAAAAGGGCGATATGAACGCCGTTGTCAAGTACGGCCTGCTCACCTTCCTGGTGGCGGCCATTGCCCTGCTGCTGGGCGTGCTGGCCGGCAGGTTTGCCGCCACGGCATCCACCGGCTTTGCAGGCAACCTGCGCGATGCGATGTATGAGAACATCCAGCATTTCTCGTTCTCCAACATCGACAAGTACTCCACGGCTGGTCTGGTCACCCGTATGACCACCGACGTGACCAACCTGCAGAACGCGTTCCAGATGATCGAGCGCATGTGTGTGCGTGCCCCCGTCCATCTGGTTTTCGCGCTCATCATGGCCTCCATGATCAGCCGCTCGCTGACCATGGTGTTCCTGGTGGCGATCGTGTTCCTGGTGGCAGTGCTGGCAGGCATTATGGTCCCCACCTTCGGCATCTTTGATAAGGTGTTCAAGAACTACGATAACCTGAACGCCTCCGTGCAGGAAAATGTCTCGGCCATCCGCGTGGTCAAGAGCTTTGTCCGGGAGCACTTTGAGAACGAGAAGTACACCAAGGCCTGCGAGAGCCTGTACAAGCAGTTCGTCCACGCCGAGAGCCGTCTGAGCTTCAACAATCCCGCCATGCTGGTCTCTGTGTACGGCTGCAACATCGCCCTGAGCTGGTTCGGCGCACATTACGTCCTGAACGGTGCGATCACCACCGGCCAGCTGAACGCCCTGTTCGGTTACATTATGAACATCCTGATGGCCCTGATGATGCTGAGCATGGCTTTTGTGATGATCGCCATGTCCGCCGCTTCCGCCCGCCGTATCGTGGAGGTGCTGGACGAGACCACCGACCTGCCCGCCCCCAAGGCACCGGTGCAGCAGGTGGCAGACGGCAGCATTGAGTTTGACCACGTGACCTTCAAGTATAAGCACGGCAGCGGTCAGCCGGTGCTGAACGATATCACCTTTACCATCCGGCCGGGCGAGACGCTGGGCATCATCGGCGGCACCGGCAGTGCAAAATCCAGCCTGGTGCAGCTGATCCCCCGCCTGTATGATGCCGAGACCGGCTCTGTCAAGGTGGGCGGCGTGGACGTTAAGGATTACAGCCTGGATGTCCTCCGCCGGGAGGTCTCCATGGTGCTGCAGAAGAACGTTCTGTTCAGCGGCACCATCCTCGACAACCTGCGCTGGGGCGATGAGAACGCCAGCGAGGAAGAGTGCATCCGGGTGGCCAAGCTGGCCTGCGCCGATGAGTTCATCGAGCGCTTCCCCGACAAGTACAATACCTGGATCGAGCAGGGCGGCTCCAACGTGTCCGGCGGCCAGAAGCAGCGCCTGACCATTGCCCGCGCGCTTCTGCGCAAGCCCAAGGTGCTGATCCTGGACGACAGCACCAGCGCCGTGGATACCGCCACCGATGCCAAGATCCGCAAGGCCTTCCGGGAGGAGATCCCCGGCACCACCAAGATCATCATTGCACAGCGCATCTCCTCCGTGCAGGATGCAGACCGCATCCTGGTGCTGGACAACGGCCAGATCAACGGTCTGGGCACCCACGAGGAGCTGCTCAAGACAAACAAGATCTATCAGGAAGTTTACAACAGCCAGACCCAGGGCGGCGGCGATTTTGACAAGCAGGGAGGTGAGCAGTAATGGCACAGGTGAAAGAAGTAAAGGGCCCCGGCCCCCGTGGGGTGGGCGGCCCCAAGCCGAAGGTCGAGAACCCGGGCAAGCTGCTCAAGCGGATCATGGATGAGGTGTTCAAGCACTATCTGCCCCACTGCATCCTTGTGCTGGTCTGCATCATCGTCAGCGCGCTGGCAAATGTGCAGGCAAGCCTCTTCCTCAAGACCCTGATCGATGATTACATCGTCCCCATGACCAAGCAGGCCACGCCGGACTTCGGCCCGCTGGCAGGCGCACTGGTGCGCATCGGCTGCATCTACGCTATCGGCGTGCTGGCCGCATGGCTCAACGCCCGTATCATGGTCAACGTGACCCAGGGCACCCTGCGCAACCTGCGCGTCCAGCTTTTCACCCACATGGAAAGCCTGCCCATCCGGTATTTTGACTCCCACCCCCACGGCGACATCATGTCGGTGTACACCAACGATGTGGACACCCTGCGCCAGATGATCAGCCAGAGCATCCCCCAGCTGGTGTCCAGCGCCATCACCATCGTGTCCGTGTTCACCAGCATGTGCCTGATGAGCTGGCAGCTCACCGTTGTCACCATGCTGATGGTGGCCCTGATGCTGTTCTGCTCCAAGAAGATCACTTCCATGAGCGGCAAGTACTTTGTGGCCCAGCAGAAGGATCTGGGCAAGGTGAACGGCTACATCGAAGAGATGATGGAGGGCCAGAAGGTCGTCAAGGTGTTCACCCACGAGCAGAAGGCTCTGGATGGCTTCCGGCAGCTGAACGATAAACTGAAGGAAAGCGCCGAGCAGGCCAACAGCTACGCCAACATCATCATGCCCGTTACCGCACAGCTGGGCAATACCAGCTATGCAGTCTGTGCTCTGGCAGGCGCGGCCATGGCCGTTGGCAATGTCGGCGGCATGACCCTGGGCACCGTGATGGCCTTCCTGAGCCTGAATAAGGGCTTCAATATGCCCATCAGCCAGGTGTCCATGCAGGCCAACAGCGTGATCATGGCACTGGCCGGTGCGGAGCGTATCTTCAAGATGATGGACGAGACCAGCGAGGCCGACGAGGGCTATGTCACCCTGGTCAACGTCAAGTATGGCAAGGATGACGAGCTGGTGGAGACCACCGAGCGCACCGGCATCTGGGCCTGGAAGCATCCCCACCACGACGGCACCACCACCTACCACAAGCTGGCGGGTGACATCACCTTTACCGATGTCGATTTTGGCTATGTGCCGGAAAAGACCGTTCTGCACGGGATCAACCTCTATGGCCGCCCGGGCCAGAAGATCGCCTTTGTCGGCTCCACCGGTGCCGGCAAAACGACCATCACCAACCTGATCAACCGCTTCTACGATATCGCAGACGGTAAGATCCGGTATGATGGCATCAACATCCGCAAGATCAAAAAGGACGACCTGCGCCGCTCTCTGGGCATCGTTCTGCAGGATACCCACTTGTTCACCGGCACGGTCATGGAGAACATCCGCTATGGCCGTCTGGATGCCACCGATGAGGAGTGCATTGCCGCCGCAAAGCTGGCCAATGCCGATGGCTTTGTCAAGCGTCTGCCCGATGGCTACAACACCATGCTGACCAACGACGGTGCAAACCTGTCGCAGGGGCAGCGCCAGCTGCTGGCCATTGCCCGCGCCGCGGTTGCCGATCCCCCGGTGCTGATCCTGGACGAGGCGACCTCCTCCATTGATACCCGCACCGAGGCGCTGGTCCAGCGGGGCATGGACGGCCTGATGTATGGCCGCACCAGCTTTGTCATTGCCCACCGCCTGTCTACCGTCCGCAATGCAGACTGCATCGTGGTTCTGGAGCAGGGCCGCATCATCGAGCGCGGCAGCCACGACGAGCTGATCGCCAAGAAGGGCAAGTATTACCAGCTCTACACCGGTAATCTGGCTGAAAATTAAAGAAAAATCGTAAAAAACGGAGCCGCTGTACAAAATGATGTGCAGCGGCTCCGTTTATTTTCAATTTGTTCAAATTCCTCACAAAGAAACTCCATTTTTATCCTGTACAATAAGGGTGCAGTCAGGGAGGAACAGAAAAACATCCTCCCAAGATGCCATGCAGGCAATGAAAACCGCGCATCTCCGGCAGAAACCGGGCGGCGCGGCCCCTTTAAAAAACACTGTCCCCTGCTGATGCGAGGCAATAGCCAAGGCAGCGGACAGACTACCAACCATCTCCTGACAGCCGCAAATGTTTGGGAGTTCTCATACACAGCCAGCGCCGCTTTCTCCTCCTTTCCACGGCGCTGGCTGTTTTTGTTTGGTTACGGATTAAACCTCTCAGTCTCGCTTCGCTCGCCAGCTCCCCTAGTAGGGGAGCCCTTGGCATTCCGTTGTGTTTGCATCGTTACTCAGTAACTGTCCTAGTACATGCTCCCTTAACCGTGGCAAATCGATTACATGAATTCCCATTTGTTCCATCCGATACAAGACCAGAGCGGGGCTCTGGTCTTTTTTTGCGGCAGAAGCCATAACACTGCGTGTAAAGGCAAGAATCCTGTCCTTTTTGTAGAAAAAGATCAGCTGCACATGGCCGGTGAACAGGGCAAACAGGGCTGTGCGCAGCTCCCGGGAGCCGAAGAGGAGGGGCAGGTCGCTCTCCTCTAAAAAGAGAACGTCTGCCCGGTCAAGAAACTGCAGGGCGGTCTGGCACAGGGCCTCCCGCTGCGGCCAGTAGGGCGCGGCCTGCGCCAGCCGGGGAAGATAGCAGCAGAGCGCCCCGGCATCCCGGGCGGCGGCAAGGGCCTCGAGGTGGGCCAGCCGCAGGGGGCTGTCCACCAGCCCGGCGGAGGAAAAGCAGAAGGCAGAGGCTCCCCGGAACGGGGCGGCCTCCAGCTGTTCCGGCCCAAGGGCCAGCCCGGCGGTGTGGGCACGGTAGGGCAGAGCGGTGTCTGCTCCTGTGAACACCACCGGCGTGGGGAAGGCATCCGTGAAGCAGAGCAGGGAGCAATCCACACCATCCCGGGCAAGCCGGGCCGCCAGCTTGCGGCCAAAGGGGTCGGCTCCCAGCTGGGCCAGCAGAGCCGCCTGCCCGCCCAATGCGGCGTACTGGCGGCAGAAGCCTGCACCCCAGCCGCCGGTCTGCGCCCGGAATGTCTCCGTCAGCTCCGGAGCCGTGGCGGCGTTCAGCTCCAGCCAGACTTCGCCCAGACACAAAACGGACATGTGCACCCCTCCCTCCGCAAATAAAAATCGGGTTACAGTATACACGATTTGCCCATCGGATGCAACCGATCCGGGGCGAATCCTGACGGAATAAAAGTGCCCTCGGGCAGGAACAATCCGATTTTACAAAGACCACCTGTTTTTTACCAATGCCTGTTTTTCATTGCCCAAGGTTTACCTAAGATTTGCCTTACCATGGTTTCCCCTCTTTCTCCGAATGGGTACAATAGAACCGTTCCCAAGATACATTGCAACAGGGCCCGGGAGGGCTCAGGATAAGAGAGGAATTATCGTATGAAAGAACATAAAATGTCCCGCCGCAGTTTCCTGAAAGTGGGTGCTGTGGCATCTGCCGCCGGTCTGATGACTGCTGCCCCCGTGGCTGCAAACGCCGCCGCTCCGGCTGCTTCCACCGCAGCTGACGAGGAGAACTGCTTTGGCCTGTTCCAGAAGAAGCCCAAGTACATCTTCCTGTTCATCGGTGATGGCATGGGCACTGCCCAGATCCAGTCTGCCCGCTTCTATCAGGGCACTGTCACCAACAACGGTGCCATCACCGAGGCAGAGCTGAGCTTTACCCAGTTCCCGGAGGTGGGCAGCGTGACCACCTACGACAGCACCTCCTTCTGCCCGGACTCCGCTTCCACCGCCACCTCCATCGCTTCCGGCAAAAAGACCGAGAGCGGTGTCATCAATATGTGCCCCTGGACCCGTGATGTGCCCTATGAGACCATTGCGGAGAAGCTCCACAAGCAGAAGGGCTACAAGGTTGGCATCGTTTCCACGGTGAATATTGACCATGCCACCCCTGCTGCCTTCTATGCACACCAGAAGACCCGCAAGAACTACTATCAGATCGGCGTGGAGTTGGCAAACTCCGGCTTTGAGTATTTCGCAGGCGGCGAGTTCCAGAAGGTGAACGGCGATGGCACCGGCCCCAACAACCACGAGGTGGCTGCACAGGCCGGTTACAATGTTGTCACCACCCAGGCCGGTGCTGCTGCCCTGAAGGCCGGGGCAGGCAAGACCCTGATCATTGCCGAGAATCTGGCCGACGGCAAGGCCATGAACTACGCCATGGATGCCGCTCCGGGAGAGTGGCAGCTGACCGACTATGTCCGCAAGGGCATTGAGCTGCTGGACAACAGCAACGGCTTCTTTATGATGGTGGAGTCCGGCAAGATCGACTGGGCCTGCCACGCCAACGATGCCGCTGCCTCTATCCATGATGTGATCGAGATGCACAATGCGGTGCAGGCCGCTGTGGAGTTCTATGCCCAGCACCCCGATGATACCCTGATCCTGGTGACCGCTGACCACGAGACCGGCGGCCTGGGCATTGGCTACAAGACCACCAACTACGACACCTTCCTGACCAACCTGGCCCACCAGAAGATGTCCTACGCAAAGTTCGATTCTACCTATGTGAACAACTACGTGAGGGATCAGACTCCTTTCGAGACTGCCATGCAGGATGTGAAGGCAAACTTCGGCCTGACCCTGCCCACCGACCCCGATGCCGCCAACGCAGGCAAGCTGCTGCTGACCGACTACGAGGTGGAGAACCTGCGCACCGCTTACGAGCGCACCCTCAAGGTCGGCTCTTCCAGCCAGAGCAAGATGAGCCAGCAGGATTATGAGCTGTACGGCACCTACATCCCCTTCAGCATGGCCATCTGCCACACCATCAACCACAAGTCCGGTGTGGATCATACCACCTACGCCCACACCGGTGCCATGGTGAACCTCTACGCCCGTGGTCAGGGTGCAGACAAGTTCCGCGGCGTGTATGACAACACCGAGATCTTCCACAAGCTGGCTGAGCTGACCGATGTGCAGTAATTGACCAGAACTTTTGTACCCCAAAGCCCTCCGGGACGAGACGCACCGGAGGGCTTTTTGCGTAGGCCGGAATTGTGCACCCCGCCAAAAATCTGCCCCGCGAATTGGGAAAGATGATGGGAGTTGTGGTTGCAATGGGCCGGAAAAAGGCATATAATAAGACCATCAACAGAGTAAGGCCATGCGCGTTAAGTGCCGCATCAACGGGGAGTTGTGCTGCGGACGAAGGTAAGACCCGCGGTGCATGGCCTGCATCCCGCTGCTGCATGGACTTGGGTGCAGACGGGGCCGTCTGCGGCCCCGTCTGGATGTGAACCGTTGAATCACGCCCTCCTTTGTGCGGTTTGTCACAGGGGAGGGCGTTTTGCATTGCCCGCCCCGCGGTTCCCGAAACAGGGGAGGACAATTGATATGAACCATTCCAGAAATTCCGTCCGCAAGCTCACCATGCTGGCCCTGCTCACTGCCATGAGCATCGTGTTTGCCCGGGTGCTGAGCATTTCCACCGGCTTTGTCCGGTTCAACCTGGGCAGCCTGCCCACCCTGCTGGCCGGTGTGCTGTTCGGGCCGGTGGAGGGCTTTGCCGTGGGTGCGGTGGCCGATATGATCGGCGGCACCCTTTCCGGCTACGCCATCAATCCGCTGATCACGCTGGGAGCAGGCTCCATCGGCCTGACGGCGGGCCTTCTCTGGCGCGCTCTGCCCAACCTGCGGCTGGGCCTGCGCACCCAGATCAGCGTGTTTGCCGGCCATGCGGTGGGCTCCATTGTCATCAACTCGCTGGCACTCCACCTCTTCTATAACTATCCGTGGAGCGTGCTGGTGACCCGCATTCCCAACGCGCTGGTCCTGGCAGCGGTGAACACCGTGCTGGTGCGCCTGCTGCTGGAAAACAAAACGATCCGAGGCATTGCACAATGAACTATGAAGAAGCGCTGAACTATATCCACGCCGTCCAGTGGGCGGGGCACAAGCCGGGCCTGACCCGCACCCGGACCCTGCTGGCCGCACTGGGAGATCCGCACAAGCAGCTGAAATTTATCCATGTGGCGGGCACCAACGGCAAGGGCAGCACGGCGGCCATGCTGGCCTCCTGCCTGCAGGCGGCGGGTTACCGGGTGGGCCTGTATACCTCGCCCTTTATCAACCGGTTCAACGAGCGCATTCAGGTAAACGGCCAACAGATCCCGGACGAGGCGCTGGTGCGGTTGGTGGAGCGTGTGAAGCCCGCTGCCGATGCCATGACCGATATCCCCACCGAGTTCGAGATCATCACGGCGTTGGGGATGCTCTGGTTTGCTGAGACGAAATGTGACATCGTGGTGCTGGAGGTGGGCCTGGGTGGTACGCTGGATTCCACCAATGTCATCGACCCGCCGGAGTGCGCGGTCATCACGGCGCTGGGCATGGATCATGTGAAGGAGCTGGGCCCCACCCTGGCCGATATCGCGTCGGCCAAGGCGGGCATCATCAAGCCGGGCAGTCCGGTGGTGAGCTATGGCGGTGTGCCCGAGGCCGATGCCGTCATCGCCCGTACGGCGGCAGAGCGGCATGCGCCGCTGACCGTGGTGGATTTCAGCAGGCTGACCATCGAGGACGGGGATCTGGATGCTGTCACCTTTGATTTTGACGGCCTGAACGGCATCCGCCTGCCCCTGATCGGCAGCTATCAGCCCCGGAACGCCGCCACGGCCATTACGGCCCTGCGGGTGCTGCGCAGCCGGGGCTGGAACATCCCGGACAGCGCCATCCGTGCCGGTCTGGAACAGGTGCGCTGGCCGGGCCGGTTCGAGCTGCTGCGGCATTCGCCCGCCTTTTTGCTGGATGGCAGCCACAACGCTCACGGAATGCGGGCCACCGTGCAGAGCCTGCGGGACCGCTTTCCGGGGCAGAAGTTCGTGTTCCTGCTCAGCATCATGGCGGACAAGGATGTGGACGAGATGCTGGCACTGCTCCTGCCGCTGGCCGGGCAGTTCGTCACCGTAGCGGCCCATACCCCCCGCGCCATGCCCGCTGAGACGCTGGCCGAACAGATCCGCGCCCGGGGCGGCAGGGCCGAGCCTGCTCCCACCATTGAAGCCGGTGTGGCCCGGGCGGTCGCCCTTGGGGGCACCGGCCCCGTGTGCGCGCTGGGCACGCTCTACTTCTCCGGCGATGTGCGGAAAGCGTTTGCAAAATTGAACCAGTAAAGAAGAGGGGCTGCGGCACACGGGAAAAACCGGTGCAGCAGCCCCCTTTTTGCGGACTGGCTTACAAAAAAATGCCCCACTGTTTTGTGATGCACAGAACAGCGGGGCAATATCATTTATGGGGCGGGAATGTGCTCAGGAGATGCGCTTCTGCTCAGGCTTTGCCTGCGCAGCCGAACAGCTCGATCTTCTCCTTGCACTTGTCAATGATGGCCTGGCAGCCGGGAGCCAGCAGCTTGCGGGGGTCGAAGCCCTTGCCCTGCTGATCCTTGCCAGCCTCGATGTACTTGCGGGTGGCCTCAGCAAAGACCAGCTGGCACTCGGTGTTGATGTTGATCTTGGAAACGCCCAGGCTGATGGCCTTCTGGATCATCTCGTCGGGGATGCCGGTGCCGCCGTGCAGGACCAGAGGAATGTTGTTGGTAGCCTTGTGGATGCGGTCCAGAGCCTCAAAGTCCAGGCCCTTCCAGTTGGCGGGGTAAACGCCATGGATGTTGCCGATGCCGGCAGCCAGGAAGTCGATGCCCAGATCGGTGATCTTTGCGCACTCGGCGGGGTCTGCGATCTCGCCAGCGCCCACAACGCCGTCCTCAACGCCGCCGATGGAGCCGACCTCGGCCTCGATGCTCAGGCCCTTGGAGTGTGCCAGCGCGACCAGCTCCTTGGTCTTTTCCACGTTCTCCTCGATGGAGTAGTGGCTGCCGTCGAACATGATGGAGGAGAAGCCGGCCTCAACGCAGGCCTTGCAGCCCTCGTAGGTGCCGTGGTCCAGGTGCAGGGCGACGGGAACGGTGATGCCCATGGTCTCCACCATGGAGCTGACCATGGCGGCAACGGTCTTGAAGCCGGTCATGTATTTGCCTGCGCCCTCAGAGACACCCAGGATAACGGGGCTCTTCATTTCCTCACAGGCAGTCAGGACTGCCTTGGTCCACTCCAGATTGTTGATGTTGAACTGGGGCACACCATAGTGGCCATCGCGTGCCTTGATCAGCATTTCGGTTGCATTTACCAACATTATTCATTACCTCCGCAAAATCATTTTGGGGTGAAAAAGCCGTTTTGGATACAAGATTGCGCATCCTTTAACGAACCTAAGGGTAGTATACCCCAATTACAGGATAAAATCAAGGCGGTTCCCGCGGCGTTTTCAACACAAATTCACATTGGGCATTTTGATGTTGGAGATTCTGGCAAAAACCACTGGATCTCCCTTCAAAAAATTGTCATAATTCCGACTTGAATTTTACAAAAAGTACGGCGGAAAGTTTGCGTGTCGAACCTGGGAGGTTGAAAACTCGGTGGAAACTGTGGAATTCCACCCGGAAAGTGGGCGTACAAACTTGATTTTTGAACATTTTCCACCGGGTTTTCAACATGTGGAAAAATTTGAGCCGAATTACCGATTGTATAGCCTGCTGAATGTGGAAAACTTTTGCCTTCGGCAAACATTGCGAAGAATGCCGGGGTATGCTATACTTTAGAATGTATCAGTGTCAAAATATAGTAAAACTGAAACGGAACGAAACCATGGCGCGGCTCAAACGGCCCGCCTTGCCATAGAATGGAAGGAGAACACATCAATGGACGAACAGAAAATGCCGCGCCGCCCCCGCCGCAGCAGCACGGAGGAGCAGCCCAAGAATGAGAGCCTGGTCTACGGCAAAAATCCCGTGACCGAGCTGCTCAAGAGCGGTTCCGGCGTGGATACCGTGCTGATCGCGGAGGGCATGGCCCCCGCCGTGGCAGCTTACTATACCGCCATGGCCAAGGAGGCCGGGGCCACGGTCAAGCGGGTGCACCCCAACAAGCTGCGCCTGATGACCGGCACCGAGAGCCATCAGGGCGTGGCTGCCTTTGCCAGCGAGATCGAATATGTGACCGTGGAGGACCTGCTGAACGTTGCCAGAGAGAAGGGGGAGCCCCCTTTCCTGGTGCTGAGTGACGGCATCGAGGACCCCCATAATCTGGGCGCGGTGATGCGCTCTGCTCTGCTGTGCGGAGCTCACGGCATCGTCATCCCCAAGCGGGGCGGCGCGTCCGTGACCCCCACCGTTATCAAGTCCAGCGCCGGTGCGGCCGAGCGCCTGCCTGTGGCCCGCGTGGCCAACATCGGCGAGACCATCCGCCGCCTGAAGGATCAGGGGGTGTTCGTCTACTGTGCCGATATGGACGGCGTGCCCCTGCGCAAGAACAACCTGACCGGCCCCATCGCACTGGTGCTGGGCAGCGAAGGCAGTGGTGTATCCCAGCTGGTGAAAAAGCTCTGCGATGGTGTGGTGCGGCTGGATATGGCCGCTCAGGGCACCGGTGTGGACAGCTTCAATGTCTCGGTGGCGGCTGGCATCATCCTGTACGAGATCCAGAGCCAGCGCGCCGCAGAGTAAGAAACAGCGGCCAGACCGCCGTGACCAGAACAGGGAGGGACTAGGATGCCAAAGGATGATAAGCGCAAAGAGCTGACACAGGAAGAGATCGATGCGCAGAACGAGAAGTTCCGCACGTTTTTCAGCACCAGCGTGGCACAGGTGCCCGAAGAGATGAAGCGCCGCGATGAGGAAAAGGAGAGCACCGGCAGCCTGCTGGGCAAGCTCTTTCACCGCGAAAAGGACAAAGAGGAGCCAGCCGCCGCCCCGGCCGTGCAGAATGAGCTGCCGCCCACGGGTGAGATCGTGCTGGGCCATGAGGAAGAAGCCGAGGCCGGCCTGGAGCTGGCATTGGAGCCCGGAGAGCTGGAGGAAGCAGAGCCTGTGGCTCTGCCCACCGCGCCGGAAGCCCCCGCAGCGCCGAAGCCGGAACCCCGGCCCGCACCCCAGCCCGAGAAAAAGCCGGAGCCGCCCCGCCGCCGGGAACCCCTGACCCCGCAGGAGCAGCAGGAGGATGCAGAGATGGCCGAACTCAAGGCCATGCTCTATGGCACCCCCAAGCCTGCCCCGGTGGAGGAGGTGCAGGATGCCCCCGAAGAGGTGCTGGCCGTGGAGCCGGAAGCTCCCGCAGCGCCTGAGGGCCCGGCCATCCCCATGGTGTTTGCCGAGGATCAGTCGGTAAAGCAGGCAAGGTCTGCCCCGGAAGCCGCGCCAGAGGTTGAGCCGGAACCGGAAACGGCTTTCCAGTTCTTTGGCAAGGGCGCGGACGAGAACGAGCCGCAGGCCCCTACCCGCACCGAGGCCCCCAGCAAGGACGACAGCATGAGCCTGCCGCTGATGGGGCTGGAAGAGGACGAGGCACCCGCCCGGCCTGCCGCACCGGCAGAGGAGGCCCCGGCCCAGCCTGCTGAGGAAGCGGCTCCTGCCGCGCCGGAGGCTGCGGAGAAGCCTGAAGAGGAAGCCGAGCCGGAAACGCCCGAGCAGGTGGGGGAGAAGCTCCGCCGGATGGGCGCGGAGCTGACGCTGCGGTGTGTGCTGGAGGGCATCCTTGCCGTGGTACTGCTCCACTTTGGCCTTGTTGCCGAGGGGCTGCTGGCCCCTGTGGCCTCCCTTGACCCCGTGATCGCCCCGGCGGCGTTCTATGCCGCCAACCTGCTCTTTCTGGCCGGTGCGCTGGCTGTGGGCTGGCCTGTCCTGCGGGATGGCCTGCAGGGCCTCAAGGGCCGCCCCAGTGCAGACACCATGCCGGCGCTGGCTGCCTGCGGTGCGCTGGTGCAGGCTGCGGTCGCCCTGCTCAACGCCCAGAGCTATCAGAACTCCAGCTGGACGCTGCTTTCCGGCGTGGCCGCACTGGGCCTGTTCCTGGCCCTGCTGGGCAGCCGTGTCCTGCTGACTGCCGTCAGAAACGGCTATGACCTTGCCGCCCGATCCCCTGAGGGGCTGCAGGGCGCGTTCCGTGTCCGGGATAAGGACCTGATCCGGGTGCTGGCCCGGAGCCTGGATCAGAAAGACCCCTGGGTGCTGCTCAGCCGCCCTGTCCAGTGGGACGAGGCGCTGGTGGAGCAGAGCTTCGGGGAGCGCGCCAGTGAGCGCCGCGCCCGCAAGACAGCCCTGATCCTGCTGGGTGCTGCCGTGCTCAGCGGGCTGGTGTTCCTGCTGTTTGGCGGCGGGCCCAACGGCATGGCCGCAGCCCTGACCTCCATGCTCTGCATGGGTGCACCGCTGTCCTCCACCCTGGTTGCGGGCATCGCGTCTCTGCGCCTGCAAAAGACCGCTGCCGCCGCCGGTGCCGTGGTGCCCGGCTGGGCCGCCATTGAGGAGCTGGGCGGCGTGGACACCGTGCAGGTGGATGCCGACGAGCTCTTTACCGCCGACAGCGTGAATCTGGAGGACATCCGCATCTTCAAGGGCGGCCGCATCGACCGTGCCATCCTCTATGCGGCCAGCATCCTCAACCACAGCTGCGAGACCCTGCGGGGCCTGTTCCGCCAGATCATCGAGGACCGCACCGAGATCCTGTACCCTGTGAAGGATCTGGAGGTCCACCACGGCCTTGGCTTTGCCGCCTGGTGCGATAACAACCGGGTGCTCATCGGCAACCGGCTGTACATGGAGCGGGAGGGCGTGCCCCTGCCTGAGCAGGAGTACGAGGATGAGCACTCCCAGAACGGCACGCTGCAGATCCTGTATCTGGCTGTTTCCGGCAGCCTGCACGCCATGTTCGTGCTCCACTATGTGGGCGGCCGCAACGCCGCCCGCGGTCTGGAGGTGCTGCAGCGGGAGAACATCCGCCTGCTGGTCACCTGTGAGGACCCCAGCCTGACGGCCCGCCACATCACCGAGGCTTATCATCTGCCCGAGGGGATGATCACCCTGCTGGATCAGGAGCAGTGCAGCGCGCTGACCCCTGCCCAGCCGGACGAGACCGCCCGCTGCTGTATGCTGCATGATAAGGGCTTTGCCAGCCTGATCGGCGGCCTGCGCGCGGCGGAAAAGGCCCAGAACGCCGAGACGAGCGCCACCACGGTGCAGATGGTCTCGGTCTGGTTCTCGGTGGTCATCGGTGTTCTGCTGACCTACGCGGGCAGCATCGGCACCCTGTCGGTGGCCGCTGTCCTGATGTATCAGGCAGCTTGGAGTGCTTTGAGTATTGCGGTCTGCGCCCTGAAACAGCACAACTGAAAATAATTCATAAAATGAAATCGTACAAAAAGAAGCGGCTGTCGTGTCAGCCGCTTCTTTTTGTTGCAATTGCGGACAAAGTGTGTCATACTTCTACCCAGAGTTTACGGAAAGAGAGGGGAGCCCGCTATGTCATACCGTGCCGCGATCTGTGATGACAGCACGACCGATGCTGAATTTGTGGGGAGCATTCTGTACCAGTGGGCCGCAGAGCGTGGCATTGAGGTGGAGAGTGAGCGCTTTGCCTCGGCGGATGCCTTTCTTTTTCGCTACGCAGAGGACAAAAGCTTTGACCTATTACTTCTGGACGTGGAAATGCCGGGCACGGACGGTGTGACGCTGGCCAAAACGGTGCGGCAGGAGAATGAAGCCGTGCAGATCGTGTTCATCACCGGCTACTCCGATTACATTGCCGAGGGCTATGACGTGGCCGCCCTCCACTACCTGGTGAAGCCGGTCAGCCGCGAAAAGCTCTTTGCTGTTCTCGACCGTGCCTGGGAAAAGCACCGCCGCAACGCCCGGTGCCTGAACCTGGAGCTTTCCGGCGAGCTGGTGCGCCTGCCGCTGTATGAGGTGCGGTATCTGGACGTGCACCAGAATTACGTCACGGTTCATGCCAGGCAGGATTACACCGTCAAGCGGACGCTTGGTGAGTTCGAGGCCCAGCTGGACGAAGGCTTCCTCCGGGTGGGGCGGGGGATGATCCTGAACCTGAAACAGATCCGCCGTGTGACCAAAAAGGAAGTCGTGCTGGCCGATGGTACCGCCCTCCCATTGCCCCGGGGTGCCTATGAGCCCCTGAACCGGGCGATCATTGAGAGGACTTAATGATGAAACTTAAATTCTTTTCAAAGCTCCTCGATAAACGCATCGCCGCTTACCAGCGAGAGCTCATCGAGACCCACTACAAAGAGGTGGACAACATGTACCGCCAGATGCGGGGATGGCGGCACGATTACCGGGGACACATCCAGACCATGAAGGTGCTGGCGGCACAGGGGGATCTGGACGGCATCAAAGCCTACCTGGATGCATTGGATACCGACCTGAACACTGTTGATCTGGCTGTAAAAACCGGCAATGCCATGGCTGATGCCATCATCAACAGCAAGATCTCCCTTGCCAAGAGCCGAAATATCCCGGTGCAGATCGATGCCCATATCCCGGTCAAACTGAAAATGAGTGAGCTTGACCTCTGCTGCATCCTGGGCAACCTTTTTGATAACGCCATGGATGCCAGTGCGGAGCTGCCCGAGGAGGAGCGGCTCATCCGGGTATATATGGATATGAAGGGCACACAGCTCTATATCTCCTTCACCAATTTCACGGCAACTAAAAAACAGAAAAAGCTTGCGGGCCGTTTTGTCACCACCAAGGGCGAGGGCCACGGCTTCGGGCTGGTGCGCATTGATGCCATTGTGGAAAAGCTGGATGGCTACCTCAGCCGCAACAGCGAGGATGGGGCATTCACGACGGAGATATTGATTCCACAGGTGTAAACCTCTCAGGCGCTCCGCGCCAGCTCCCCTGATTGGGGAGCCAAGTTCACGCTGCTACTGGCTTGCCTCTCCTACTAGGAGAGGTGGCAATGCGAAGCATTGACGGAGAGGTTCCTGCAATTCATCCCCCAAATCAGGCGTTTCGTCCCCGGAATGTGTCGGGGGCGATTTTTTGTGTTAGGATCATTGCCAGACAAGTGAAAGGGGATTCCAAAATGGGAAAGAACGAGAAAACCAAAAAGCCAAAGCCCAAATACAATGTCTGGCAGAACACTGCCTACATGCTCTCGGTGGCCTGGGACACCCGACGGAGCGTGCCGCTGCTGGTGGTGCTGCTGGCCGTCTGCACGGCAGGCAAGACCACTGCCGAAATGCTCATCAGCCCGGCGGTGCTGGGCAAACTGGAAAGCGGCGCGCCGCTGGGCCAGCTGCTGGGTGCCATCGGCGGGTTCACCATCCTGCTGTTTGCCCTGACCGCGCTGTGCTACTACATCGACCACCTCACCATGTTTGGCCGGTGCGGCGTGCGGCTGGAGCTGCTGAAGCGCATCAACACCAAGCGCACCCGCACGGCCTATGCCAACCTGCTGGATGAAGCCTTCCGTCTGATGTACCAGAAGGGCCACGATGCCTGTATGAACAACCGTGCTTCCGGCGAGGCTTTCTGGAAAAGCTGGACGGATATCATGACAAATCTCATCGGCTTCGGGGTGTATCTGGCTCTGCTGTCCGGGCTGAACCCCTGGCTCTGTGTCCTGACGGCCCTGACCGCTGTGGTGAGCTATTTTTCCACCAGGAATATCAACGAGTGGGGCTACCGCCACCGGGAGGAGGGGGCAAAGATCACCCGGAGCCTGCATTACCTGCGCAACACCGCCGAGGGACGCGAGTTCGGCAAGGATATCCGCATCTTCGGCCTGCGGCAGTGGCTCACTGACCTGTACGATTCTGCTTTGCGGCTCAACTATGCCTTTCTCGAAAAGCGGGAGCGCGCCTACCTGACCGCCAACCTCATCGACCTGGCCCTGCTGCTGGTGCGCAACGGTGCGGCCTATGCTTATCTGCTCTGGCTCACCGTGACCAGGGGCCTGCCGGTGTCGGAATTCCTGCTCTACTTCGGTGCAGCCTCCGGCTTTGCCCAGTGGGTCACAGGCCTGATGGAGCAGTTTGCCCTCCTGCGCAAGCAGAGCCTGGACATCTCCACCATCCGGGAGTTCCTCGAGCTGCCGGAACCCTTCCGGTTTGAGGAGGGCATCCCGCTGGAAAAGCGGCTGGATATGCCCTATGAGCTGCAGCTGGAGGATGTGAGCTACCGCTACCCCGGTGCGGAGAAAAACACCATCGCCCACATGAGCCTGACACTGCACCCCGGCGAGAACCTGGCCATCGTGGGCTTGAATGGCGCTGGCAAGACGACACTGGTCAAGCTGATCTGCGGCTTCCTTGACCCCACCGGGGGGCGTGTTCTGCTGAACGGGCAGGATATCCGGCAGTATAACCGCCGGGATTACTACAAGCTGTTTGAAGCGGTCTTTCAGGATTTCAGCGTGCTCTCCTGCACGGTGGCCGAGAATGTGGCCCAGGCCATGGACGGCATCGACGAGGAAAAGGTGCGGTACTGTCTTGACCAGGCAGGGCTGACGGAAAAAATCACATCCCTCCCGGCGGGTATCAAGACCCATGTGGGCCGGGATGTCTATCTGGACGGCGTGGAGTTCTCCGGCGGCCAGACCCAGCGCCTGATGCTGGCCCGTGCCCTGTATAAAGACGCGCCTATTCTTGTGCTGGATGAGCCCACTGCCGCCCTTGACCCCATCGCCGAGGATGATATCTACCAGAAGTACAACGAGATGACCCGGGGCCGCACCAGCCTGTTCATCAGCCACCGACTGGCCTCCACCCGTTTCTGTGACCGCATTCTCTTCCTTGAAAACGGCCGTGTGGCCGAGGAGGGGACCCACGACCAGCTGATGGCCCAAAACGGCGGCTATGCCAAGCTGTTTGCGGTGCAGAGCAAATATTACAAGGAGGGCAAGGCCGTATGAACGAAGAAAAAATGACCCTGAAGGAAAGCGTCCGGCTGACCCTGCGGGCCTGGTGCTTTTACTGGAAAAATACGCCCCGCTTTGTGCTGTCCACCGTGCTGTGGGCACTGGCGGATGCCGTCAGCCCCTATGCCGTGGTCTGGTTCTCGGCCCGGCTGGTGGCTGAGCTGTCGGACGCGCGGGACCCGCAGGCCCTTGCCGTGGATGTGGCGTGGGTGCTGGGCGTGACCGCTCTGCTCACGCTGGTGCGGTCGGTCCTGCTCCACTGGAAGAGCGTGGAGCGGGAACAGCTGAACTGGCAGCTGGGCCATGACTGCTTTATGGAAAAGCAGATGTCCATGGATTATGCCGACGAGGACAGCCAGCAGGTCTACGACCTCTACAATTTCATCCAGCAGAGCGAAAGCTTCTGCAGCGGCGGCAATCCTAACGCTGTGGCGCTGCTGGACAGTGTATCCGCGGCGGTATTCCGTATTCTGGGCGGCGCGGTGCTGTCGGTGGGGCTGTTCACGGCCAGGGTGCCCGCCGGCCCGCTGACAGTCCTCAACAGCCCGCTCTGTGTTCCGGCAGTGCTGGTGCTGATCCTGGCCGTGGCGTGGCTCTCGCCGGTGTGCGCTTCCAGCGCGGGCATCAGCAGCCCGGATATCGAGGAGGAGGGCCGCTGGGGCAACCGGCTCTGGGCCTTCCTCATGGGGGTATGTCGGGATGACAAAAAGGCGCTGGATGTGCGGATGTACGACCAGTTCGAGTTTTTGAAAGATCACGCCGCCGTCTCCATGCCTGCCTTTGAGCGGGCCAGCAAGGGGAAATTCGGCATCCTGAATGCCACGGGCAACGCCGTTTCGGCTCTGCTCATGGGTCTTGCCTACCTCTTTGTATGCCTGAAGGCCTACGGCGGGGCCTTTGGTCTGGGCGCTGTGACCCAGTATGTGGGCGCAGCCACCAACTTTTTTGTGGGCATCGGCGGGCTGTTCACCGCCGTGGGCGACTGCAGATTCAACGCCCCCTACCTGAAAACGCTCTATGACTATCTTGACCTGCCCAACAAGATGTACAAGGGCAGCCTGACCACCGAAAAGCGGAGCGACCGCCAGTATACCGTGGAGTTCCTGGATGTCTCGTTCCGGTACCCCGGCAGCGAGCAATATGCCCTGCGCCACCTGAGCATGACCTTCAAGGTGGGGGAGCGGCTGGCCGTGGTGGGCATGAACGGCAGCGGCAAGACCACCTTCATCAAGCTGCTCTGCCGCCTATACGACCCCACCGAGGGTGTCATCCTGCTCAACGGCATCGACATCCGTAAGTACCGCTACGATGAGTACATGGATATCTTCTCGGTGGTGTTCCAGGATTTCAAGCTGTTCGCCCTGCCGCTGGGCCAGAATGTTGCCACGGCCCAGCATTATGATGTCGCCCGTGCCGCCGACTGCCTGCAAAAAGCGGGCTTTTCCGACCGGTTGGCCCGGATGCCCAAGGGGCTGGACACCTGCCTTTATAAAGATTTGGACGAGGATGGCGTGACCATCTCGGGCGGCGAGGCCCAGAAGATCGCCATTGCCCGGGCCCTGTACAAGGATGCACCTTTCATCGTGCTGGATGAGCCTACCGCCGCCCTGGACCCGGTGGCTGAAGCGGAGATCTACGCAAAGTTCAACGAGATCGCGGGCGATAAGACTGCAATTTATATCAGCCACCGGCTGTCCTCCTGCAAGTTCTGTGATGAGATCGCCGTGTTCGACCACGGCGAGGTCGTCCAGCAGGGCACCCATGAGGAACTGCTGGGGGAGCCGGATGGAAAGTATTACGAACTGTGGAACGCCCAGGCACAGTATTACACCGAAGAAAGCGCGTGAACCTGGCCTCCCTATCAGGGGAGCTGTCACCGGAGGTGACTGAGCGCTTTTTGGCCCTGATGTTCTGCACAAAAAAATCGGAAAAAACTGGAATTCCCGACGAAATCGGGTGCGAAAGCACAGCACTTTGGGCGAAAAACTTGACCCACAATGGCCGGACGTGTAAAATAAATCAATAGTGAGAAAAATCATGGAC
>OLSC01000517.1_pt1 | contig 46726 bp, 54 predicted proteins | sample 1672881 | NCBI WGS metagenome assembly OLSC01 (sample SAMEA3136733, study PRJEB25190) | human gut metagenome | biome: human gut; feature: human-associated habitat; material: faeces | place: Austria | collected 2013 | reverse complement strand
ATCCAACGTACTGACGGTTCGTTGCCGTTTCTCGGTTTGGCAAACCTGGAACGGTTGCAATAATTTCACCATCTCGCTCAATTTGCATATTCAGACCATGCATTCTTAAAAAATTTTCAAAAATCATTTTTCCATTCACCTCCTTTCCGTCTTTTTATTTTACAGCGAAAGTGAAGTGAATACAAGGAGGTACAAATCCACATGAACAACAGCAAAAAGCCCAGCGAACCTGTGGAAGAGGAACGCTGGGTGAAGATAGAAAAGGAAGTTCAGGAGCTTAAACGGAGCAGGTCAATCCTCAGCATCGGCTTGTTCCTGCTGAGCGGCCTGTATGGAATCTTGATCCTCTGCATCATCTTGAGAATCATCCGAATCGAGGACACTTTGACCTCGATCATCCAATTCAACGCTCTGGTTGGCGAGCATCTCCAAAGCCTCGGCGATTCGCTCATTCGTATCCTCAACGATTTTGAAATGCTCCTCCGTGCGCTGTCTGAAGTTTTCTGACCTTTCTGCTTCCTCTCGCTGTATTTCGAGCATTTCCTGTTGATATTCTGCCGTTGCAGACCATGAAGATTCTTCCTTTTTGTCATGTTCGCTGGACAATGCCTGACCTGCCAAAAACAGAAGAATTGTAACGATGATGCTGATAATTCCAACCCAGTCTTTTTGGGGGATTGCATTATCCGGAGTTTTTACTTCGGCGATTTTGGCGTTGATAGTTTCAACCGCCTCTGTAGGTAGAAGTGGTTCGACTTCATCCAGAACAGCTTGAGTACTTGCCAGCGGCACGGTTTCGGATTCTTTTTCGCTGTAAGTACTTTCGCTCCATATCGAGTCTAACTGATCCGCAAAAGCCGCAGCATTTGAGTAAAGATTTGTAATGTTGCTTGTTCGGAGTGCGGTGGTGAGATTTAGCACATTGGAATTCAGCATTTCTGTCGATAACCGGAAAGCGGGACTTTCCATTGCCGATCCGTAGAGCGCCGAAATCTGATTGGTGAAATTGAGATCTGCTCTGGCCTGACCAGCCAGATTCTTGGCGAGATTGGATAGTTGATACTCTGGCACACATAATCTGGCATCTTTCGCTAAGCGGTACGCCATGTTGTTCCATTCTGCGGTTTGGTAAATCGATTTCATCTGGTTGCTCACCATGCGAACAGAATCCGCCATTTTCGCTGCTTCGGACACATAATTGCTGAGTTCTGACAGCTGGTATGCTGCCGTCTGAGCTGCAGAGCTCAACTCGTAAAAATTTTGCATTTTATCACCTCCCTTCTGCCCTATTCTACCGCAGAAGGGAGTCACCCACAAGGAGGTACATATTCACCATGAACGAAATTATCTTATCCACCCAGAACGGCGAACCAGTGGCATCCAGCCGGGAGGTCGCCAAACGCTTCGGCAAGGAGCACAAGCACGTTCTGGCGGCCATTCGTCAAATTTTAGCAGCCGAAAATTCGGCCACTAAATTCTTCCATGAGACCGCATTTGAGTATCGCGGCCAGCGCTTCCCCGAGTACCTCATGAACCGCGACGGTTTCGCCCTGCTGGCAATGGGCTTCACGGGCAAGGAGGCCGTAACGTGGAAGCTCAAGTACATCGAGGCCTTCAACCAGATGGAGAAGCAACTTTCCGCCCAGCACAAGGACCAGCAGGCCGTGCAGGATGCCAACATCCAGAACGCCATCGACCGGGTGATCGAAGCCCGGAAGAAGCTGGACGAGAACACCGCTTTTCTGGACGAGTGCCGCAAGAACCGCGAGGACAGCAAGGCCAAGTATATGCAGGTCAAGGCCCTGTGCGGCGAGTTCAAGGCCATTTACGGCCAGCATTGCGACACGGTGCGCACCATGGAGAACGTGGTGCGCGGCTCCCAGAGCTTCCTTACCAACGCCATTGACAGCCTGACCATCGTTGCCAAAGGCTATCCGTTCTACGCCGCCCTGATGGACAGCCTGCTGGATGGGCTGCCGACCGCCAAGAAGGAGGAATAAAATGTTGAACACATCAACCATTCGCGGCACTTTCAAGCAGATCCCATACTGGAAGCTGCGGGGCCGGTTCCACAGCTGCGGATTCCGGGATCAGGAAGTGGCTGAGTACATCGGCATTGGCCGTGACACCATGAGCGGCAGGATGCACGGGAACCAGCCGTGGACGAGCGCAGAGATCGCGGCAATGTGTGAACTGCTGGACATTCAGCAGGACGAGATTGGGAAGTTCTTCTTCCCGGAAATGAGCAGGGAGGATGAATCTGCATGAAGATTAAATCCTTTGTCTGGTACTGGCTGGCAATGGCCTGCTTTGTGGTGGGCCTGCTGTACGGCCTGGGGCTGGAGGGCAGCTTTCAGACCCTTGGCACCGTCTCGGACGGTGCGTTCGTCACGGCCATGGTGTTGATCCTGCTGGCGATCTTCTTCATGCGGCTGGGCTTTGCCGCCGAAGCACGTGAGAAACGCCGCCGCAAGGTGCATCAGCAGCCCCGCAACACCGTGAAGAGCGGAAGGAAGGCGGGCTGACACCACCCATGAATAAAGGAAAGCACTTTACCCGCGTTTGTTTGGACTGCGGCAAGGTGATGGAAAATGTTGCTGGCAACCTGCGCTTTTGCGCTTCCTGCCGCAGAGAGCGCCACAACCAATATTGCAGGGATTACAGGGCGCATAATGAAAAACCTGCCCGCGTCATGTGGTACACCGTCTGGGACGCAAAGACCGGCGATCTACTGGCATCCGGCTCGTCCGAGATGTGTGCCCGGCGGCTGGGCTACAAGAGCGCGAACAGCTTTGCGTCTGCCGTCAGCCATGGGCTCAGCGGAAGCCATCGAACTTACAAGTACACATTTGCGCGGGAACGTATCGACCGCAGCGAGGTGGACAGCCTGCCGCCGGTACGCACTATACGAAAAAAGCCCGCCGGTGCGCCAACACCGACGAGCTGCAAGGGATGATGGATTCACTACTCCCCATCACCCCGATGATATCACAAAATCGGAGGTTTTACAATGAAAGGAATTTTGATCGAACCGGGCAAAGAGCCGGTAGTCACCACCCTGCCGGACACGCTGCAGGGCATCGAAGCACTGCTGCGGTGCCCCTGTGAGCAGAAAGTCCTGCCACGCACCCCGGCAGTGCTGGTGTACGGCATCATGGGCAGAGACCTGAACCGTATCTATCGCGGTCAGCATATCTACGGCCCTATCCTCTGCTATGGCTGGAAGGGCAACAACATCCAGCCCATGAGCAAGGATGTGCAGACCGAGATGCTGGACCGCCTCAAGGACACGGAGGTGCGGGTATGACGGACTACACCATCAGTTCCAAGCTTTCCAACGAGACGGTTTATGCCTATTACCGTGGCCGGTTCTGGCGCTGGGACGGCAGCATTTGGAAAGAAAGCCACCTCATGACGCAGAAATTCGAGCGGGCCAGAGCGGCAGACAAGAATCTGACCCCACAGGCGTTTCTGACCAATGGCGCGGAGTTCGCTCCGCTGGATGAGTATGAAATCGACTGCGCAATGCTGGACGCGTTGGAAAATGCCAAGCCCTGCAAGAACGCCCCCATCGAACCGGTGGAAGAACACCCTACCCCATCCACGCAGTGTTCGGATGCTGCCACTGCTGCGGAAAGCCAAACTGCGGCATCCCCGGCAGCGCCGGAGGGGTCAAGCCCTACGACGGAACTGGCGACTGCTGCCGACGCACCCGGTGTTCCGGTCAGTGCAGACGAAAACGCGCCTGTGCCCTCGAGTACCGCTCCCACTTTTGACTTTGGCGCAGACGACCAGACAAACGCCCTGCTTTTGCAGGATGCGCAGACCTTTATCGTTAGCACTACCGCCCGTATCATGGCCGCGAAACACGCCCATGACCTGTGCGCTAACAACAAAAATGGCACATGGGGCAAATGGTGTGCAACCGTCGGCATCAGCCGGGATACCGGTGACCGCCTTGTAAATATTGCCGCACAGTGCGGCAATATCCAGATTGAGGGCAAGTCCATTCTGGACGTGCAGCCCCTGAAACTGCTGTATGCTGCGGCCAAGCCCAGCACCCCGGAGGTGGTCAAGCAAGCCGTTTTTACCGGTGACATCACTACTTACAAAGAGTATCAGGAGCTTATGGCCCAGCTCAAGGCCGAAAAATCCCGTGCGGATGCCGCCGAAGCCCATCTGGAAGCCGCCAACGCCGACATCAACGGGCTGGCCGAACGTGCCCAAAAGGCCGAAACCGAACGGGACAAGGCCCGTGCTGACCAGCTGAGCACCGCCAAGGATTGCAACCGGCTGGGTCTGAAGGCCTCACAGGAAAAAGACCGTGCCGACAAGGCCGAGGCCCGGGCCAAGGATGCTGAGAATCAGCTTTCCGGCTCCCGGCAGGTGGCCGAAGCGGCAAAGCTCCGGGCGGATAAGCTGCAAGAAGAAAATGCGGCCCTGAAAAAGCAGCCCATCGCCGCTGTGGTGGATGAGGAAGAGGTAGACCGGCGGGCAGGCGAAAAAGCTTACGAGATTGCGGCCGGAATGACTGCGGACTATAAGGCACAGCAGGAACAGGATGCCCGCGATGCCTACGACAGCATCATTCTGGCAGGCCGTTCCATTACCAGCATCGTTCAGTCCGCTAAAATGCAGTTCCGCAAACTGCCGAACGACCAGCGTGAGACCGCAATCAACCAGTTCGTTCACACACTCGCATCCGCTCAAGGGGAGGTATCCGCATGTCTGTAAAGATCATGGCCTTAGAGGCCGAAAACGTCAAACGCATCAAGGCCGTTGCACTCACGCCGTCGCCCACCGGGCTCACCATTGTGGGCGGCAACAACAATCAGGGCAAGACCAGCGTGCTGGACGCGCTGGCGTGGGCCCTCGGCGGCGACCGCTTCCGCCCGGACGCAGCCCCGCGGGACGGCGCTGTGGCTCCGGCGCATCTGAAAGTAAAGCTTTCCAACGGCGTGGTGGTGGAGCGCAAGGGCAAGAATGCCAGCCTGACCGTCACCGACCCCACCGGACGCCGCAGCGGCCAGCAGCTTCTCAACGCCTTTGTGGAGCCGCTGGCGCTGGACCTGCCCCGCTTCATGGAAGCCACCGACAAGGAAAAGGCGGACATCCTGCTGCGGATCATCGGCATTGGCACCGAGCTGCACACCCGCGATATGGAGATCAAGGCCCTGTACGACAAGCGCACCTTCACCGGCCAGCTGGCCGCGCAGAAAAAGCACTTTGCCGAGGAGCTGATCTCCTACCCGGAAGCGCCTGACGAGCCTGTGAGCGCGTCCGACCTCATCCGCCAGCAGCAGGATATTCTGGCCCGGAACGGCGAAAACCAGCGCCTGCGGGCACAGTATGCAGAGCTTGAGCGTCAGGAACAGCAGTGCGTGGATGAGCTGAAACGCACCCGCGAACGCATTGCTGAGTTGGAGCAGCTGTATCAGGAGCTTGACGCCAAGCACACCAAGCTGTTCAACCAGCGGGAAACGGCAAGAAAGACCGTTGCCCAGCTTCAGGACGAATCCACCGCCGAGCTGGAAGCATCCATTCGGGACATCGAGGAGACCAACCGCAAGGTCCGCGCCAATCTGGAAAAATCCCGCGCCGAGGATGAAGCCGCCCAGTATGCCGACGAGTACAGCCGCCTGACCGAAGCCATCAGCCAGAAGCGTGCCGACCGCATGGCCCTGCTGAACGGCGCAGACCTTCCCTTGCCGGGCCTTGGCGTGGAGGACGGTGCCCTTACTTATAAAGGAAAGCACTGGCGGGATATGTCCGGCAGCGACCAGCTGCGGGTGGCTGCCGCCATCGTCCGCCGCCTGAACCCGGACTGCGGCTTTGTGCTGCTGGACAAGCTGGAACAGATGGACATGAGCACCTTGCAGGAATTCTCCGCATGGCTGGAAGTTGAGGGCCTGCAAGCCATCGCCACCCGCGTTTCCACCGGCAGCGAGTGCCAGATCATCATTGAGGACGGCATGGTGAAAGACGCCGACACCGCCCTGCCGCCCATCACCGAAAAGCTCCAGCAGAAAAGCTGGACGAAAGGAGCGTTTTAAATGAGCAAGTATGCAGTCACATCCGGCATCCAGACCTCTCCGGTCAAGACCGTGCTGTACGGCCCGGAGGGCATCGGCAAAAGCACCTTCGCATCCCATTTTCCGGACCCTGTGTTCATCGACACCGAGGGCGGCACCAAGCGACTGAACGTGGCCCGCCTGCCCCAGCCCACCAGCTGGGCCATGCTGCTGGACGAGGTGGCCGAGGTGCGTAAGGGCAGCGTTCCCTGCGGCACGCTGGTCATTGACACCGCCGACTGGGCCGAGCGCCTGTGCATTCAGGCCGTGTGCGCCAAGGCCAAGGTGAACGGCATTGAGGACTTCGGCTACGGCAAGGGCTACACCTACGCAAAAGAAGAGTTCGGCAAGCTGCTGGATGCGCTGGAAGAGGTGCTGAACACCGGCCACAACGTGGTGGTGCTGGCTCATGCGGCCATCACCAAGTTTGAGCAGCCGGACGCCGTGGGCAACTACGACCGCTGGTCCATGAAAACCTCCAAACAGGTGGCCCCGCTGCTGCGCGAGTGGTGCGATATGCTGCTGTTTGCCAACTACAAGACCGTTGTGGAAAAGGTGGGCGACGGCAAGAACGCCAAGAGCAAGGCCAGCGGCGGCAGGCGTGTACTGTACACCGCGCATCACCCCTGCTGGGATGCAAAAAACCGCTTTGACCTGCCGGAGGAAGTACCCTTTGACTATGCCAGCATTGCCGCCTGCATCCCCGGCGCTATGTCTGCACAGGCACCGAAACCGGAACCGCAGCCGCGTTCCCATCCGGAAGCCGACATCCTGCCCAGCCCGCAGCAGGAAGCAAAGCCGGTGGCTCAGCCGCAGCCCGCACCGCTGCAGGAAAGCTCCGAGAAAAATGTTCTGCTCAGTCTGGGCGTGCCGGAAAAGCTGGCCGCTCTGATGAGCGCCAACAAGGTCAGCTGTGAAGAACTGCAGGGCGTTGTGGGCAAACGGGGCTATTTCCCGGAGGATATGCCCATCAAGGACTACCCCGCTGACTTTGTGGAGGGCTGTCTGATCGCCGCATGGCCGCAGGTGTTCCAGATGGTGCTGGATAACCGTGATATCCCGTTTTAACAGGCTCCCTCACGGAGGGAGCTGGCACGTGTAAGCGTGACTGAAGGAGTTTTATAATAAAGGAGTAATTACTTATGAACGAAATGAACACCACCGACCGCGCCCTGAGCTGGGACGACGAATTTACCAACGAGCAGCAGGAGTTCGTGCTCCTGCCCGAGGGCGAGTATGCCTTTGAGGTCACCGGCATGGAGCGTGCCCGCTTTGAGGGCAGCGCCAAGCTGCCGCCCTGCTCCATGGCAAAGCTGACCCTGAAGATCTTCGGCGGGGCCAAGGGCGACACCACCGTCACCCACCGCCTGTACCTGCACACTAAAACGCAGGGCCTGCTGGGCGCTTTCTTCGAGAGCATCGGTCAGTGCAAGCGCGGCGAGACCTTCCGCCCCCGCTGGAACGAAGTGGTGGGTGCCCGGGGCTGGTGCCGTCTGGGCATCCGGGAGTACACCAAGCAGAGCGGCCCTCATGCAGGCGAGACCGGCCAGAGCAACGACGTGCAGCGCTTCCTGCCGCCGCCGGAACCCAAGGCCGCACCCACTCAGGGCTGGACGCAGGGGGCATTCTGATGGGGCAGGAACTGAGGCGCTACCAGCAGCAGGCCCGTGAACGCATCCACGCCGAGTGGGAGAACGGCCACACCCGCACCCTGTTGGTGTTGCCTACCGGCACCGGCAAGACCATTGTGTTTGCATCGGTAGCTGCCGATCAGGTGCGCGCCGGTGACCGGGTGCTCATTCTGGCGCATCGCGGTGAGCTGCTGGAACAGGCAGCGGACAAGCTGCAGCGCTCCACCGGCCTTGTCAGCGCGGTGGAAAAGGCAGATGCCACCTGTCTGAATACATGGTTCCGTGTGGTGGTGGGCAGCGTGCAGACCCTGCAGCGCACCGCCCGGCTGGAACGCTTTCCGCATGATTACTTTGGCACTATCATCATCGACGAGGCCCACCACGCCATTACCGACGGATACCGCCGCATCCTCGACTACTTCGACCACGCCAAGGTGCTGGGCGTGACCGCCACGCCGGATCGCGGCGACATGCGCAATCTGGGCGAGGTGTTCGACAGCCTTGCCTTTGAGTATAAGCTGACCGATGCCATCAAAGAGGGCTATCTGTGCCGCATCATGGCCCAGACCATTCCCCTGAAGCTGGACATTTCTTCTGTCACCATGAGCGGCGGGGACTACGCCGTGGGAGACCTCGGCACTGCGCTTGACCCCTATCTGGAACAGATCGCCGCCGAGATGGCCCAGCGCTGCAAGGGCCGCAAAACGGTGGTGTTCCTGCCCCTCATCAAAACCAGCCAGAAGTTCCGGGATCTGCTGAACGCCAAGGGCTTTTGCGCCGCCGAGGTCAACGGCCAGAGCGCCGACCGCCGCGAGGTTTTGGCCGACTTTGATGCCGGGAAGTACAACGTGCTGTGCAACTCCATGCTGCTCACCGAGGGCTGGGACTGCCCGTCCGTGGACTGCGTGGTGGTGCTGCGGCCCACCAAGGTGCGCAGCCTGTACAGCCAGATGGTGGGACGCGGCACCCGGCTCTCCCCGGGCAAGACCGACCTGCTGCTCCTCGACTTTTTGTGGATGACCGACAAGCACGAGCTCTGCCGCCCGGCGGATCTGGTCTGCGAGGACCGCGCCGTGGCCCGCCAGATGACCGAAAATCTGGCCGAGAGCGGCTGCCCGCAGGACATCGAGGAAGCAGCCGTGCAGGCCAGCGAGGACGTGGTGGCCCAGCGGGAGGAAGCCCTTGCAAAACAGCTGGAAGAACAGCGCCGCAAAAAAGCCCGTCTCGTGGACCCGCTGCAGTACGAAATGAGTATTCAGGCTGAAGATCTTGCCGGATATGTGCCGGCCTTTGGCTGGGAAGCAGGCCCGCCCAGCGCTGAACAGACTGCTGCTCTTGAGAAAATGGGCATCCTGCCGGACGCGGTGGAATCCGCAGGCAAGGCTTCCCTGCTGCTGGACCGGTTGAACAAGCGCCGCGCTGAAGGGCTGACAACGCCCAAGCAGATCCGCGTGCTGGAACGTTACGGTTTCCAGAGCGTGGGCACGTGGAGCTTCGATGCAGCCAAACACATGATCGACCGCATTGCGGTGCAGGGCTGGCGCGGCGTGCCCAAGGGCGTGAACCCAAAGACTTACACTCCTGCACAGGAGCCGCCCACATCAGACATTGACTTCGGATGGTAACGCGAATGGAACATGAAAATGAACTCAAGGAAGCATTGGACTTCGTATCCCCGTCCGCCCTGACCTATGACGAATGGCTCATGGTGGGCATGGCCCTGAAGGATTCCGGCCTGCCCGTTACCCTCTGGGAACAGTGGAGCACCCGCGATGCGGGCCGCTATCACAAGGGCGAGTGCGTCAAGAAATGGGAAAGCTTTCACGGCGGCGGGGCCAGCCCCGTCACCGCAAGCAGCATCTTCCAGCTGGCCTACTCCCACGGATGGAGCGGCCCCGCAGGCCACGCTCTGGACTGGAACGATGATATTTCTGCCGGCACCGGCGCACAAACCGAGGGCCGTCTGGTAGACCCACGCTGGGTGGAAGCCCACGAGCTGGCCCTGCCCGAAGAGTGGCACCCCGCCGACCAGCTCAAGCGCTACCTGCAAGCCCTGTTTGAGCCGGACGAATATGTGGCCTATGTGACAGAAAGCTTTATGGCCGCCGACCGCCGCCGCCCTGCAAAAGGCAGCTGGACCCGCACCGCAGGGCAGCTCATCACCGAGCTGGATGCCTGCGGCGGTGACCTCGGCAAGGTGGTGGGCGACTGTGATCCTGAAGTAGGTGCATGGATCTGCTTCAACCCTGTGGACGGCACCGGACGCAAGGATGCCAATATTACTGCCTACCGCTATGCCCTCGTGGAGTGCGACAACATGGAGCTGGGCAAGCAGCAGGCCATCATCAAGCAGCTGGAACTGCCCTGTGCCGCGCTGGTCTACTCCGGCGGCAAGAGCGTCCACGCCATCGTCAAGGTGGATGCCCCGGACTATGCCGAGTACCGCAGGCGTGTGGATTATCTCTATTCCGCCTGCCAGAAAAACGGCCTGACCATCGACCAGCAGAACCGCAACCCTTCTCGCCTTTCCCGGATGCCCGGCATCCTGCGCGGTGACAAACGGCAGGTGCTGCTGGAAACGAACATCGGGAAATCCTGCTGGGATGAGTGGCGGGACTGGCTGGAAGCGGAAACCGACGAGCTGCCCGAGACCGAGAGTCTGGCCGACGACTGGGAGAGCCTGCCCCCGCTGGCCGATGCCCTCATCACCGGGGTGCTGCGCAAGGGCCACAAGATGCTGCTGGCAGGCCCCAGCAAGGCGGGCAAGAGCTTTGCCCTCATCGAACTGTGCATCGCCATCGCCGAAGGCAGGCCGTGGCTGGGCCGGTTCTCCTGCGCACAGGGCAAGGTACTGTACATCAATCTGGAGCTGGACCGGGCCTCCTGCCTGCACCGCTTCAAGGACGTGTACACCGCCCTCGGCCTGCCCCCGCAGAACCTGCGAAACATCGACATCTGGAACCTGCGCGGCGCGTCCGTGCCCATGGACAAGCTGGCCCCAAAGCTCATCCGCCGGGCCCAGAAAAAAGGCTACACCGCCGTGATCCTCGACCCCATTTATAAGGTCATCACCGGCGATGAGAACTCTGCCGACCAGATGGCAAAGTTCTGCAACCAGTTCGACCTTGTGTGCCGCGCGCTGGACTGCGCTGTGATCTACTGCCATCACCACAGCAAAGGTGCCCAGGGCGGCAAGCGCAGCATGGACCGCGCATCCGGCTCCGGCGTGTTCGCCCGCGACCCGGATGCCATGCTGGACATGACCGAGCTGGTGCCCACCGATGCCATCCGGGAACAGCTGCATAACAAAGCCGCCTGCCGCGTGATCAAGGCCATGTTGGACAAACGCGGTCATGCGGATGCCTACGGCTTGGATGATACCCTCAGCCGCCACCGGATGCTGACCATCGCAAAGGAAAAACTGGGCCTTGCAGATCTGCGGGCCATCGATGCTGAGGTCGCGGCTGCCGAGAAAAAGGCAGACGGCATGACCGCATGGCGCATCGAAGGCACCCTGCGCGAGTTCGCCCGCTTCGACCCGGTGAACCTCTGGTTCGACTACCCCGTGCACAAGCTGGACACCGGCCTGCTGGAAGACCTGCAGCCGGACAGCGATTTCAAAACGCTGGGCAGCCGCGGTGCCGCCAAGCGCTGGGGCGATAAAGGCAAGGTGACCAAGGACAAAAAGGCCGAACTGGACACCGCCTTTGAAGCCTGCATGATGGACGGCGAAGTTACCGTCTATGCGCTGGCCGAGTACATGGACCTGAAGCCCCGCACCATCAAGACGCGGCTGAAAGATGACGGACGTTTCTGGATCGATGGCGAGAAAGTGGGACGCAAGGAGCCCGGCAGCGCAGGTTAAACAAACCGTAATAAGTCCGATTACAATTTGTTGTAAAAATGCAGAAATAGCCGCTATTTTGCACGACACGAAAAACTGCAATTTTGCAGTTATAGCCGCTATGACTGCAGATTTTGCAGTGCAAAATAGCCTATATATAATAGCTAAAACTGCAACTGCAATTGTGATGGGGTCTCCCGAAGGATGGGGCGACCACAGCCCCCATCCATTCGGGGAACCCTCCCCATCACGTTGGCGAACCCTGAGAAAAAGAAAAAACGAGGTGAACCCCATGTACATGCAATTCTTTCTCCCCATGCAGCCGCCCACCACTACCCACAATGCAAAACAGCTGCACGCCTACATGAAGGGCGGGCAGCCGCACGCGGTGCTCCACGACAGCCCGGAACTGAAACAAACCCGTGCCAAGCTCCACGCCCATCTGGCACCCCACGCGCCGGAAAAGCCCATCCCCGCAGGCCGTCCGGTGCGTCTGCTGGTCAAGTGGTGCTTCCCTGCCGAGGGCCGCAAAAACGGCAGCTGGCGCACCGCAAAGCCGGACACCGACAATCTGGAAAAGGCCCTCAAGGACGAAATGACCCGCCTGCACTTCTGGGCCGATGACGCGCAGGTGTGCAGCGAGATCGTGGAGAAATTCTGGTCGGACCCCTGCGGCGTGTTCGTCCGGGTGGAGGAACTGTAATGACCTACGAAGAGAAAAAGGCATGGCTCTGGCGGTACCGGACAGCCAAGCGGTTCGAGCTGCTCAAACTGGACGAGCTGGCCACGCTGCAGACCGACGCCACCCACACCACCCAGCGCTTTTCTCCTGTGCCGGGCGGCAGCGGCGACGGACAGGCTCTGCCCCGCAGCGTGGAGCGCATCGACGAGGCCCGTCGGGCCGCTGAGGCGCAGTCTGCCGTGTGCGACGCCATCCGGGCCGAGATCATGGAGGTGTTCCGCCAGCTGGACGATGAGGTGGATTTCATGATCCTGTTCCGGCGGTACATCCTGCTGGAGGACTGGCCGGACATCGCGATCAACATCCGCAGTTCCCGCAGCCAGATGTTCCAGCGCCACAGCGCAGCCATAAAAAGACTGAATGTCAAAAGTCCGGACTGAACCGGAGCGAACCGGACTTGATAATACTGTCAACCCCTGCTAAAATTTAAAATGCCGAAGCCCGCAGGAAAGACTTACTCCCTTCATCCCTGCGGGCTTTGTGCTGCCCGGCTGACACAGAGGATCACCTTTACCGACCAACAGCCTGAATGTACCAGCCGGGTTTCTTTGTTATATCCCGCCGTTCGGTTTTCCGGGCGGCTTTTTGATTTTACGGCAAGAGAGGTGGTGAGGATGACCGACAAGCAGGATCGTTTCTGTGAAGAATATATGATCGACCTGAACGCCACTCAAGCGGCCATCCGCGCCGGATACAGCCCAAAAACCGCAAGAGAACAGGCACCCCGGCTGTTAGCAAATGTTAGCATTCAAAATCGCATTGCCCAGCTGCAGGCTGAGCAGAGCCGCCGGACCGGTGTATCTGCTGATCGCGTCGTGAGGGAGCTTGCGAAGATTGCTTTTGCAAACGCCAGCGACCTGATCGACCCGGAGACTGCATCCGTCAAGCTGGATGCCTCGCGGGACGATCTGGCCGCGATTCAGTCCATCAAGGTCAAGAGCTTTGGCGAGGACGGTTTGGAACACGAGGTCAAACTTGCAGATAAGCTCCGAGCACTTGACCTGTTGGGCAAGCATTTGGGCATGTATAATAGCGCAGCCGAAAAAGGAACTGCAGCGGCCCAGAAAGAAGAGATTCAGACCCTTGCCGAACTGCTGCAGCACCCTGTGCCTGACCGCGATATCAAGGATTTTGAGACATGAACATCCCTGCACCTTTTTCCCAAAACCAGATGCGTTTCTTCTGGAACTGCTTCGACCACTGGTTCAATGTGGCCGAGGGCGGCAAGCGCGGCGGCAAGAACGTTCTTATCACCATGGCTTACTGCACCATTCTGGAAAAGCATCCCAGCAGAATACACCTCATTGCGGGCGTATCCACTGCAACGGCCCGGCTGAACATTCTGGACTGTGACGGCTTCGGCCTGAAAAACTATTTTGAGGGCCGCTGCCGTGAGGGCACCTACCAGAACCGCGACTGCCTGTACATTCAGACGGCCACCGGCGAAAAGGTGGTGCTGGTATCCGGCGGTGGCAAAGCCGGTGATGAAAAGCTCATCAAGGGCAACACCTACGGTACCGCATACATCACCGAGGTGAACGAGTGCAGCGAAGCATTCATTCAGGAAGTGTTCGACCGTACCCTGTCCAGCCCGGACAGAAAAGTGTTTCACGACCTGAACCCCAAGGCTGAGGGTCACTGGTACTACAAGACCATTCTGGACTTCCACGAAGCGAAGCAGCGTGAGAACCCCGACTATGGCCTGAACTACGGCCACTTCACCATCGCGGACAACATGAGCATTTCAGACGACCGTCTGCGGGCCGTGCTGGCCACCTATGACCGCAAGAGTATCTGGTACGCCCGCGACATTCTGGGCCAGCGCAGAGCCGCCGAGGGCCTGATCTACGATATGTTTGACTTCACGGCCAATGTCTATACGGTTCCGCCCACTGCAATGCAGGCCGTTTCCACCCGCACCATTGCGGTAGACTACGGAACCTTGAACCCAACCTGTTTTCTCTCGATCTTTGACGACGGTGAAACTGTCCGTGTTGACCGGGAATACCGATGGGATGGCCGCAAGGAACGCCGCCAGAAAACCGATGAAGAATATGCCGACGACTTCATGGCCTTTATGGGAGATAACCCCTGTGCGGCCTATGTGGACCCGTCGGCGGCATCTTTCATCACCGCACTGCGCCAGCGCGGCGTCTATGTCATGGAAGCCAACAACGATGTACTGAACGGCATCCGCCGGTGCAGCACCCTGATCTCCAAGCGCCGCCTTCTGGTAAACAAAGCCTGCACCGGTCTGTTGGACGAGTTTGGCCTTTACCGCTGGGACGATAAGGCTGCACTGCTGGGCGTGGAGAAACCCGTAAAGGAAAACGACCACGCAATGGATGCCCTACGCTATTTTGTAAATTCCCTGCCTGATTGGAGGTTTGAGCATGTCCAGGCGTAACAAGAACCGCCCCGCCGGGGGCACACAACCGAATACCCTGACACTGGATGCTTTCTCCAACCCGCTGTTCCGGCTGGGCTATGGCAGCCAGAGCCCGCTGGAAGCCACCAGCTATCCGCTCACCCGAATGACCGGCAACTATGCGCTGCTCAACAGCCTCTACCGTGAAAACTGGGTCGTGCAGAATGTTGTTGGCCTGATGGTGGACGATATGCTGCGGGAATGGTACGAACTCAAGGACGCTGCGCCCGATCAGCTGAAAGCTCTGCATCGTGCTGAGCAGCGCGCCGGTCTGCGCAGATGTATTTCCACCGGCCTGAAATGGGGTCGCCTGTATGGCGGTGCCGCCGGGCTGATCCTGATCGCCGGGCAGACCGACCTTTCCCAACCGCTGGACCCCGACAGCATCCAGCCCGGCAGTTTCCGGGGCCTGTACATCCTTGACCGCTGGCAGGGTATCTCACCGGAACCGGGCCTGACCTTTGAGGGTGGCGAGGTGGTGCCTGCGTTCTATTCCATCAACGATGCCGCCGGGCATATCGTCACCCGGGTGCATCACTCCCGCGTCGTCCGGTTCATTGGCAGAGAACTGCCGGAACTGGAACGGCAGGCGGAGCTTTACTGGGGCGAATCCGAGGTGGAAGCCCTGTACAAGGATGTTGTGGCCCACGATAATGTTTCGGCCAACATGGCAGCGCTAACCTTTCAGGCCAACATCAACACCATGGAGGTCAAGGGTCTGGAACAGCTGCTTTCCCTTTCCAGCCCGGATGTGCAGCGGCGCTTCTGGAACACCATGCAGGCCCAGAGTGTGCTGCGCTCCAACTTTGGTGTACAGCTGGTGGAACAGGGCAACAAGATCAACAATACACAGTACACCTTCACCGGCCTGCAGGAAGTGTACGAGAGCATGTGCCTGAACCTGTGCGGCGCATCCCACTACCCTATGACGAAGCTGTTCGGACGCTCTCCTGCCGGCATGAACGCCACCGGCGAAAGCGATTTGAAGAACTACTACGACTATGTGGATACCCTGCGGGAAAGCAGACTGCGCCCGGTTCTGGAAAAGCTGCTGCCTGTTCTGGCCCGTTCCGCAGGCATCCAACTGGAAGATGCAGACCTCAGCTTCCCGCCGCTGTGGACACCAACCGCAAAAGAGACCGCCGACATTGCAAAAATCAAGGCTGACAGCATCGTTAGTGCGTTTCAGTCCGGCTTGCTGGATGTGCCCGCTGCACAGCAGGAGCTGCGCCGCCTGAGCGATGAGACCGGCATGTTCGGCAGTATCACCGATGAAGCCATTGCCGCTAATGCGGGCAAGACTTATCAGGACGTGACCGCCCTGCGCGACCCGCTGGCGGGGCTGACAGAAAATCTGACCGGAATTGAGGTTCCTACTGCGGACACCTCGGTATTCGATTTCAACTCCCGCCACGACCCCTCCGACGGACGCTTTACAAGCGGCGGCGGGAGCGGTAAAATAGAGAAAACCAAGTACGCACCGTCTCCGCAGAGGAGCGAGAGCAAAATTCAGCTCAAGCCCAAGACCTATGCAAGGCTCACCGGTGTGTTGAACACGCAGTACCCGGGGCTTCTGGCTGGTGAAAAGGTCATTATTCGGGATGCCAATTATCAGTACCACGTTACTGCAGATGGCTTTGGTGGACTGAGCGTTGAACGGCGCATTCCAATCACGAACAGGAGGAAAAAATGAGCAAGCAGGAATCTGTATGGGTGCAGTATGTTCGTGAGCACTATGAACCTGCCTCTGATGTCGAGATGTCCTATGAGGACGAAAATAATTTGCTTTGGCTTTTGAATGCACCGGCAGGATATCAGGTTGAGGACGAGATGCTTGAGTATGCACAAAAGCACCCGGATGCAAGCATGAAAGAACTTATCGAATACTTCGATGAAGTTGCCCCGGACGGGCTTACTCCGGGCGACGATGGGCTAGACCTTGAGGAGAATTGACCTATGTCCAAGGATGATTACTTTGTTCTTGCATATCGCATTCTTTCATATCTCTACGCCTGCTTCAAAGCTGGCGAACAGCCTGATATGGACTGCATTTCAGCGGATGTTCTTCATATCCCCGTGGGGTACTGGTTCAACATCATGCGCAGCCTGACAGAAGAAGGCTATATTGTAGGGCTTGTTTTCCCTGCGTCGATCGGCTCCGCTGTCAGCGTCAAAGTCATTGACCTTCGCATTACGCAGAAAGGCATTGAGTTTTTGCAGGAAAACAGCATGATGAAAAAGGCCGCTGCTTTCCTCAAAACGATCAAGGAAACAGTGCCCTGCATTTAATTTAACAGTACAAGCGTCAGACGAAAGTCCGGCGCTTTTCTTTTGCCCATTTTCAGGAGGAAGCCTATGCCCACCCTTGCCCGTGCATCCCCTGACCGGGAACTGGAACGGCTCATCCGGCTGTACCTGCGTGCCGAAACAGATATCATCAACGAGATCGGCCGTCTGCGCAGTCAAGGCCTTGTGGATTATCACGCTGTGGCTGCTCTGGAACGGGTGCAGGCCATTCTCCGCCAGCTTGAAACGCAGGACTGGGAGTATGTACCGCGCCTTGTGGAAGCGCAGTTCTATGTGCGCCGCCCGGATGCCAGAGCTGTGCCCGGCGAGACGGTGGAAAAGCATCGGGCCGGGTATCTCAATGCTAAGACCCTCACCAGCACCCAGACGGACATTGTGCAGCGGCTGACCATGAACCTCATGGGCCAGCTGACCGATGCCCACAGCACTGTGCTGGCAGGCCTGCAGAGTGCCCTGCTGGGCCGCACGGAACCGGACATTTACCGGCGCGTTGGGCTGGAACAGGTAGCCGCACAGCAGGCTGCAGGGCGTGGCATCAACCAGAGCGTGCCCGCCTTTGTGGACGCTCTGCGCCGGGAAGGCGTGACAGCCTTCACTGACAAAGCAGGCCGGAACTGGAGCCTGCACACCTATGCAACAATGGTCTCCCGCTCCACCTCGCGGCAGGCAGAGATCCTGTCTGTGATAACCGCTGACCCGGAACAGGATCTATACCAGATCAGCGCCCACGGCACCACCTGTGCCCTGTGCACTCCCTACGAGGGCCGGGTGTACAGCCGCAGCGGAAAAGACCCGGACTTCCCGCCGCTTTCAGACACCTTCGGCAAGATGGACCCCGCTGGGCCGGATGATCTTTCCAACAGCTGGCTGAACATCCACCCCAACTGCCTGCACAGTCTCCGCCCGTGGACACCGGCAGGACGAACGCCGGAAGAGCTTGAGCGTATCAGGCGCTTTTCCAGCCCCAAGACGAACCCCTACAGCCGCGACCCGCGCACCGAAGCACAGATCAAAGCCTACCGCGACAAAGAACAGGGCCGTGCCAAGTGGCTTGCTCAGTACCGGCAGTGGGAACGCTACCGCACCGCCCTGGGCGACGAGGTACCCAAGACCTTTGCCACCTTCCAGCGGCACAAGCTGGCCGGGGATGAAAAATATCAGGGCTGGGTGAGCGCTTACCGTGACCGCCAAACCTGAAACGAACACGATGCAGACAGCACCGTGTTTTTTTATACCCATTTTTCGGAGGTGATGCCCCTTGATTGCCTATTACGGCAGTAAAATCAGCGAACACATGACCAAGACCCCGGAGGGCTTCCTCATCTGCCATGACGTGCCCATTGCGCGCATCGGCCAGCAGGAATACTTTGCCGGGGAACTGGGCCTTGACGGCGATCCTGACCGCCTTGTGCAGGTGCAGCGCCGCCCTGAAGATGTGTTCGACCCGGCAGCAGTTGCCAGTTTCGAGGGTAAGGATGTAACCCAGAATCATCCTCCTGAACGCCTGATGCCGGAAAATCACGCCCTTTACGCCAAGGGCCACGCAGAGAATGTTCACCGGGAGGGCGATTATCTTGTCGCTGACCTTCACCTGAAGGATCCCGGCCTGATCTCTGATGTGGAAAACGGCGTGACGCGGGAGGTGTCCTGCGGCTACCGGTGCTGCTACACGCCGGATGGCACGGGATACCGCCAGACTAATATCCGAGGAAACCATGTTGCGATCGTGCCCAGAGGGCGCGCAGGGCATCTGGTTGCCATTCAGGACAGTGCCGCCGCACCGGCGGAGAAAGGAACTGCAATGAACGAATCCGAAAAGAACCCCGCCGCTGTTGTGACTGCCGCGCCGGAAGCCGCACCCGCATCTGCGCCGGAAGCTGAACCCGCAAAAGACGCACAGCCCCCTGTGGCCGAAACTGCCCCCGCAGAGGACAGTGTCCCGCCTGCACCGGCAGAAAAGCCCGCAGGCAACAGTATTGATGCCAAGCTGGATGCTATCCTGAACGCCGTGACCACGCTGGTAAAGGCGCTGTCGCAGAAGGCACAGGAGCCTGTACAGCCGCCCGCCGACGCTGACCCCGGCAAGGATGACGGCGTGGACGGCCTGCTGGCAGGCATCACCAAGGCCGCACAGGACAGCGCAGCACAGGCTGCCCACCGTTCCGGCCGCACCAGCTACGAAGCAGTCTGTGAAGAATCGCAGGCCGCGTATGACGCATTCAACCCGCACAAGCATAAGGAGGCTTGATCGTATGGCACTTTCTCAGCTCAATCCGCAGATCATCGGCGCGGAGATGGAGCACGGCTTTGCCGGTTCCTACGCACGCCAGCCCGACATGATCGTTGTAACTCGCCCTGTGGGCGAAAAAGAGCCCCTGCCCTTCGGCATGGCTCTGATGTATGATGCAAATGGTGCCGTTGTCCTGATGCAGGGCTCCGGCGTTACCGCAGACAGGTTTGCGGGCGTTGCAGGCCGCGAGATGCGCTCTGCCCTGTCTTACACTGACCAGAACACCGGCGCATACACCACCGGCGATGCTGGCAGCGTGTTCCAGCGCGGCAGCATCAACGTGCTGTGCCAGAAGGGCACCCCGAAGCGCGGCGGCGCAGTGTACGTGCGCATCATCAAGAACACTTCGCTCCCCAATGCTGTCGTGGGCGGCTTTGAGGCCGAGGCAGACAGCACCAGCGCCAACACCGTAAAGCTGACCGGTTGCCAGTGGGGCGGCTCTGCAGACGCAAACGGCGTGGCCGAGCTGGTCATTCTCACCCGTCAGAACGTGTAACAGGAGGAACAGAATATGGCAGATTTCCAGAATGTCGGCAATTTCGATGCCGGTGTGTTTACCCCGAAGCTGGGCGGTGTTGCGCCGTCCGGCTCTTCTTTTACCATGGACGCAGCAGGCATTGCGTCTGGTGGCGCATTCCTGACCAGTGAGCTGGAAAAGCGTGACCCGCTGATCCGCAAGCCCCTCACCAGCGTCACCTATGCCCGCGATATCCCCATCCAGACCGGCGGCGGCTGGGTGGACTACGTCACCGCCATGAACGTGGCCTACGGCATCACCGGCGGCTCCGGCTCCGGTGCTGTGGGTGCAGGCGGTGCCAACGGCACGCCCATCATTCAGGCCAACGTTGCCAAGGGCGCATACAAGGCGCACCTGTTCAGCGCGGCTCTGCGCGTGAACTTCGTGGACATGCAGCGCTCCAACCTCATCGGCCGCAGCCTTGATCAGCTGCTGCAGGACGGCATCCGCCTGACCTACGACAAGCACATGGATGCCAACGTCTACACCGGCTTCGAGGACTACGGCACCACCGGCCTGATGAACAACCCCAATGTCACCGAGACCACTGCTGCCAGCAATGGTGCGGACTCCTCCTCTACCAAGTGGAAGGATAAGACCCCGCAGCAGATCCTGAAGGACGTGAACGACCTGCTGAGCGCTGTGTGGGCTTCCTGCGAGTATGACACCGATGCCATCCCCAACCACATCCTGCTGCCTTATGAGCAGTACAACTACATCCTGACCACCATGGTGTCCGATCTGGCATCCGAGACCATCTACGACTTCCTGATGAAGAACAACGCCGCTGTCAAGAATGGTGGTGAGTTGTTCATCGGCGGCTGCCGCTGGTGTAAGGGCGCAGGTACCGGCAAGACCGACCGCATGGTGGGTTACGTGAACAAGCCCCGTTACATCAAGATGGACGAACTGGTGCCTATGAGCCGCATCATGACTGCTCCTAACGTGACCAATGTCTGCTATGATACTGCATACATGGCAAACATTTCCGAGGTGCAGCTGTTCTACCCCACCTCCATTCTGTACGTGGACGGCATCTGAGAAAGGAGAAGCATCATGTTCATCCTCGCAAAGCGCAACATCATCATTCCCAGCCCTGCACCCGGTGTTGCACCGGTCGTGCTGAAAAAGGATGGTTTTGCCACCGTCCCCGACTGGGCCGCGGAGACGGCCTATTTTAAGGCACTGGCGGCCGATGGTAAGATCGTTGCCACCGAACACCGCGATAAGGACATTCAGGCTGCAGCTGAAAAGCCGGTAAAGACCCGCAGGGCCAAGGCTGAGGAGAAGCCCGCAGAGCCTGCTGCGGCAGAGTAAGGAGAACGGCATGATCTACGGTGCACAGTTTGGTGGAGTCCGCCAGCAGGCGGCGAACCTCGGCGGCAGCGTCGGAAATTACACCGCTGAGCAGTTCAAGGAAGAATATCCGCAGTTCTGCAATGCCGACGGCAAGTGTCACCTGCCGGATGCTCTGCTGAATGAGATCGTGCGCATGGCCAATGTCAGCGTACAGCCGGACAAATGGCTGTACAGCTGGCACTACGCCGTGGGGCTGTATGTGGCACATTACGTGACCCTGCAGCTGCGCACCTTTGCTGAAAGCAGCGCAACGCCTGCGCAGGCTGCAGCTTCCGGTGCACTGGTGGGCGTGGTGAAATCCGCCACACTGGGCGACAGTTCTGTGACCTACGACACCTCCGCCCTGACCGCAGGCACTGAGGACTGGGGCGACCTGAATGCTACCACTTACGGCCAGATGCTGGCCAACCGCGCCCGGTTCATCGGGCTTGCGGGCAGTTATGTGATCTGAGGTGATGAAGGATGGACTGGACGGACTGGTACACCGACACGGCAGATGTGTTCCGCAATGAGAAAGTGACCGAGAACAGCCTGACCCACATGGAACGCAGGAAGATGCTTTCCGGTGTTGCCTGCCGGGTCTATCAGACAAAGACCAGCGGGCTGCAGATGAACCAGACTGCTGCCAGCATCACCCAGACCGATAAGCTGGCCTGCGGCATCGAAGTGGATATCAAGCCCGGAGATGAGCTGGTGATCCACAGAGGTGCAAAGCTGGGTTATACTGCGCCGGACGAGCGCTATTTTGCAGACACACCGGAGCGCTATTATGAACCCTTCGGTGCGGTCATGCCGGGGCTGGCCCATCAGGAGATCACACTGTTGAAGCAGGAGCGTGTGAAATGACGCTGGATGAATACATTCAAAAACTGGAAGCAGCTCAAAAAGTTCTGCCGGATATGATTTCTGTTGCCGCGAAGAACGCCACCATCCGCGCAGTGGAAGCCGCACAGGAAAAGACCCCGCCCACAGCAGACAGCCTGAGCGGCATCAACACCCGCACCGGTGAACTGAAGCAGCATTGGGCCACGGACAGCAAGATCATCCCGGAGCAGCAGGCCGGGCAGTATGTCACCGAGCTGAATAATAACAAAGAATATGCTTCTTTTGTGAATGACGGCCACCGGATGGACAAACATTTTGTGCCCGGCCTGTATGTGAACCCTGCTTTCGGCCTGCTGGAATATGACCCCAGCCGTAAAGATGAGGTGGGCATCATGGTGGGCACCCAAACGCAGTACGTGGAAGGCTTGCACATGACCGATGCTGCCCAGCAGGCTTACGAAGAAACGCTGCAGGCGGAACTGGAAAGAACCGGAAGAGAGCTGGAAAGGATTCTGAGATGAACTTTACAGTTACCACCATTGCACGTTCGCTGGCGGCACATCTCGCGCCTGTCCTGCCCGGTGTGCAGATGCTTGAAGATCCCGCCCAGCAGGGTGTAGAACCGCCCTGCATGTTCCTGCAGCAGCGGTATTCCAACATCAAACCGCACCCGGGTGGGCGCTGGCTGCGCACCATCGGCGTAGACCTGACCTATCTGCTGGATTACAACCTGCCTGACCTGCAGCAGCAGTACAGTTCCGCCGCAGAAACCTTAGACCTCTGCATGGAGGTGTTTCCCTATACCGATGGTACAGACACCGCCCTGCTGCGGGCCTATGACCGCAAGACAGACATTGATTCCGACGGTTTGCATTACAAATTCGAGCTACGTATTTTTGTGGAAAAGCCCGAAGATGCTGTAAAGATGCAGACCCTGAGCATCGATCAGAAGGTGGATAAATGAAAGAAAAAGAAACCCAGTATCGCCGTGAAGTTCTGCTGAAGGACCCGCGTTTTGCGAGATATCAGCCGGACTTTCTGGCTGCGGTACTGAACAAACCGTATTACACCCTCGCAGAGGCGCAGGCCGCTGTGAAAGATTTTTGGAAGGAGTGACCCGCTATGGCAGCAGGTGGAACCTTTACCGTACAAAACAAAGTCCGGCCGGGCGTTTACTTTCGCTTCCGGTCGAAGAACAAACAGGATCTGACCGTCGGCGACCGCGGCATTGCTGCGCTCTGTGAACCTCTGCATTGGGGTCCGACGGCCAAAGTGATTGAGATCGATGCCGGTGCCGACATGACCGTGTACACCGGTTATGATATTACTGCGCCGGAAAACCGGTTTCTGACCGAGATCTTCAAGGGCACCAACCGCACGGCAGCGCCCCGCAAGGTACTGCTGTACCGTCCCACGGCCAGTGGTGCCGTAAAAGCCACCATGGAGATCGCGCCGCTGACCGCTACCGCAAAGTATGTGGGCGTACGCGGGAACGATATCTCCGTCGTTGTGACGGCGCTTTCCTCGCCGGAAGGCAGCTTTGAGGTCTCAACTGTAGTGGATGGTGAGATCAAAGACCAGCAGACCGCCAAGACGGTGGGAGAACTGGCTGCAAACAGCTGGGTGGACTGGAGCGGCACCGGCGCTCTGACTGCCAATGTCGGAACTGCCCTGACCGGCGGAGAGGACGGCGTGGTAGCAGCTTCGGCTTACAGCGCATTCCTGACCGCCATTGAGCCCTACAAGTTCGATGTGCTGATCTACGATGGCGCGGACAACACGGCGCGTACCGCGATGGAAAGCTTCATCAAGCGGGTCAATACCGAGACGGGCCGCTATTCTCAGCTGGTGGAATCCGGCAGCACCAATCCTGACACCCGCTATATCGTCAACGTGGATTCCGGCGCTGTTCTGGATGATGGCACAACCCTGACCCCGCAGCAGGTGTGCTGGTGGGCAGGCGGCGCACTGGCTGCAGCCACCTATGGCGAAGACCTGACCAACGCCGTCTATCCCAATGCTGTGGACATCTCTCCCCGGCTGACCCACAGCCAGTACGTGGATGCCATCAATTCCGGCAAGTTCGTCCTGAATGCCGATGATGGTACAGTCCGCGTGGAGTATGATATCAATTCTCTGGTCACCTACACTTCGGAGATCGGCGAGGTGTACCGCTACAACCGTACCATGCGGCTGTGCAACACCATCGCCAACGACCTGTATTCTCAGTTCTCCAAGAACTATGTGGGCATTGTGGACAACACCGATGCGGGCCGCATGGAGTACAAGAGCGCCGTCGTGAAGTACCTGACCCAGCTGCAGGCATCCGGTGGCATCCAGAACTTTGATGGCGAAACCGATGTCACCGTTGAGAAGGGCGATGCCAAGGACGCGGTGCTTATCACGCTGGCGATCGAAGCCGTGGGCAGCACCAACAAGATCTACATCACGCTGGATGTGGCGTAAGGAGGGATTTTAATGTATTTGCTTGCACAGGACACCCTGAACGGTGCCGAAGGCAAAATCACCGTCACTCGTGATGGCCGCATCACAGAGATCTGCGGCATAAAAAACATCAAGACTGTGGCTGGCATTCAGACCTCGGACATGAAGACCATCGGCACCCGCACGGTGCAGAAAAAGGCCAATGGTGTCACGCAGACCGGCACCGGCAATGTCTACTTTGGTTCCAACGGCAGCAACCTGTTCACCGATATGCTGCTGCAGTATATCAACACTGGTGTAATGGAAACCTTTGATATCACCATCACCAACAACGACCCCACGGCCAGCGTGGGCGATCAGGTCATGGGCTATTATGGCTGTATGCTGACCGGTGAGATCCCGCTGTCCATCCTGAACGACGACGAAGCAATGCTGAACTATGACTTCAATTTCAGCTACACCAAGGTAAACCGTCTGAAAGCATTTTCCGACCCGGTCAATCTGGGCAACTGATAGGAGGTATTCTTTATGAGCGCACTTTCCGCATTTCTGCATCCCGCTGTTCCTACGGAAGAAAAGGAGCTTGTCATTTCCAAGCGCTTTCTCGGCGCAGATGGCAAACCTGTTCCGTTTAAGATCCGCGCCCTGACCCAGGAAGAAAATTCTTCCCTGCTCAAGGCATCCACCCGCAAGAAAAAGGTAGGCCAGCAGTGGCAGGACGAGATGGATGCCAACGAATATTCCAGCCGCATGATCGTGGCAGCAACGGTATTCCCCGACTTCCACAGCGCTGAGCTGTGCGAAAACTATAACACCAAAGATCCTGTCCAGATCCCCGGCAAGATGCTGCTGTCCGGTGAGTTCCTCAAACTCATCACCGCCATCAACGAACTGTCCGGCTTGGATGAAGGCCCGGACGAAGAAGCAAAAAACTGATCGCCGGGGACCTCTGGGATATTGATGTTCTGACAGCTTACTACTGTTTTGACAATCTCGGCTGGTCCCCCGGTCAATACGATGCCCTGCCGGAGCGTGAAAAGGCTCTGGTCCGGGCATTTGCTTTGCGTACAATGGAAAAGCGCTTAAAAGAATCCCGACAGATGAAGGAGGCTGGACACAGTGGCTGATATCCATTCAAGGTTCATTCTGGACGATCAGGCTTCCAATCCGCTGGCCGGGTATATCACAGTCGCGAAGAATGCGGCTTCTGCCACCACCGCTGCACAGCGCCAGCTGAAAAGCTATGAATCCGCACTGCGGAGCACAGAGCTTGCTTCTGCTAAGGCAACTGCGGCCTTTGAAGCCAGTGCTCAGCAGCTGGATGCCATGCGCGCTGCCGGTGAAGCGGGCACCGCTGCGTACAAACAGCTTGAGACCCAGAACGAACGCCTGCGTTTGAAGGTGGAAGCGCTGGGTACACAAACCGGCATCCTTACCGGAAAAGCCCGTGAAACGCAGGCTGCGGTGGAAAAAGAAGCCGCCGCTATCCGAGAACAGGCCGATGCCGCTGAAAAAGCATCCAAAAGCACCAAAGAACTTTCGGACAATCAGAAAGCGGCCACGTCTTCCGCTGATGCTCTGACAAGCGCTGTGAAACGGCTTGCTGCTTCTTACCTCAGTATTCAGGGGCTGAAAAGAGCCGTAGACCTTTCAGACAGCTTGGTTTCTACCCGCGCCCGGCTTGACCGTATGAACGATGGCCTGCAGACCACGCAGCAGTTGGAAACGATGATCTACCAGTCCGCGCAGCGTTCCCGCGGCAATTTTATGGACACCATGGGGCTGGTTTCACAGTTGGGCACTATGGCGGGCAGCGCATTTGGCAACACAAAGGAGATCGTTCAGTTTGCAGAACAGTTGAACAAACAGCTTGCGCTCTCCGGCGCATCCGGGCAAGCTGCGCAGGCTGCAATCCTTCAACTGGAACAGGGCCTTGCATCCGGCGTGCTGCGCGGCGATGAGCTGAACAGCGTCATGGAGCAGGCACCGGCCATTGCAAGAGCCATTGCGGACTATCTGCAGGTGGATATGGGCAAGCTGCGGGAGATGGGTCAACAGGGCCAGCTCACCGCCGCCGTTGTGAAGAATGCCATGTTTGCCGCCGCCGCAGAGACCAACGCCGAATTTTCCAAAACTCCCATGACTTGGGCGCAGGTGTGGACGGTGGCTTCCAACGCTGCCATCCGCGCCCTTGACCCGCTGCTTGCGGCCATCAACTGGGTAGCGAACAACATCCAGACGGTCGTCCCCATTGTAATTTCTCTGGGAACCGCCTTTGGTGTGCTGCTGATCGCCGCCAACTGGACGAACATTCTGGCATTTGCTTCTGAGAAAGCCGCTGCCGCACAGGCATTTCTCAATGCCGTCATGGCCGCAAACCCGGCCGCACTGGCCGCTGCCGCCGTTCTGGTGCTGGTAGCTGCCCTGTATGCAGGTGTTGCTGTGATGAACCACTTTGCAGGCACAAGCGTTTCCGCTACAGGTATCATTACGGGCGCATTTGCTGTGATGGGTGCATTCGTGTTCAACAGTGTTCTGGTTCCCCTGCAGAATGGATTTGCCATGTTTGCAAACTTTGTGGGCAATGTGTTCACGAACCCGGTCGCAGCTGTGAAAGTTCTGTTCTATGATATGGCAATCACCGTTTTGCAGTATATGCAGAATATTGCGTCCGCTGTTGAGGGGCTTATCAACATGATCCCCGGCGTGACGGTCGATCTGACCAGCGGCCTGGGCGGCTGGATCACCGATCTTGCCAAAAAACGGAGCGATGAGATCCAGAACAGCGGCTATACCGAGTATGTGAAGCCGTGGGAGAACATGGATCTCGGCAGCGCCTACACCAGAGGATATGATTGGGGTTCCAACCTCAGCCTTGGCAACCTGTTCGGGCCGGGCGGTCTTGGCGATCTGGGCGTTCCGCAGGCAGCAGATGTCAATTCCCTGCTGAATAATGTTGGCGCAATTAAGAACAACACCGGTAAGATCGCAAAAACGGTTGATCTTTCAGATGAGCAGCTCAAGATGATGGTTGATATTGCGGAACGTAAATTCGTGAACAACATCAACCTCACCTCGCAGGCCCCGGTCATTACTGTTCAAGGCCAGAACACCGGAAACACTGAAGCCGACCGCCAGAGCCTTGCCGATCTTCTGGGCGACCTCATTATGGAGCGCGTGCAGAGTGGCAGTGTCGTTGCGGTCAATTAAGGAGAATGTATGCCGAGCCTTTACCGCATTTATTTTTCACGGGACAGCACCGTGCTGTCCCTGCCCATCAACCCGGAAAAGCTTCCGGAGACCAAAGAATCCGACAATGGCGAGTATAATGTGCTTGGCCTTGGCCCTGTCATGCAGCCGCGCACGCCAAAGCTGCGTAAGGTAACGATCTCCGGTCTGTTTCCCGGACGCAGGCTCCCATGGATGAGCGCGGCCGTGTTTTTACCGCCATCGGTGTACATTACGTTTTTCAAGAGCGCAATGGATCAGAAAAGGCCCATCGTCTATACGCCGGTGCGCTATTATGAGAACGGCACCCCGTTTCTGGGTGGCGGCATGGGTTTTGAGTGCCTTGTTACCAGTTTCAAGACAGAGGAGCGCGGCGGCGAGACCGGCGACTTTTACTTTGACCTGACCATTACTGAATACAAGGACTTTTCACCGCAGAAGGCTGTTCTGCAGGGCAGCAGCGGAAACTTCTCGCCTGCAGCCACTACGGCATCCTCTGCGCTGAACACTGTCACGCGGGCGCTTTCTGCCGCTGCTGTCGCAACGTCTACTGTCAGTGCTGTAAAAGTGATCCTTACTCCAGCACGCAGCATCCAAAGCAGCAAACTCTATGTGGGTGCCCAGCGTAAGGCAAACGGGAAATATTACAGCACCAGCACTGCACCAACACCTGCCGGCACGCTCAGCGGCCAGCAGGTGCAGGTACGGCGCATCGTATCCCGCACAAACCCGCATCCGTATTGCGTGCAGGATCTTTCCGGGGTGGTATTCGGCTGGATGTCCGCTTCTGACCTCACGGAGGTGAACCGGTGAGCTATGAACTGATCGTGGGCCGCAAAACGCCCGGAGACCTGCTAAACCTCACTAACAGCGTAACAACCGCAAGCTGGATCACCCAGCGCACCGGGAATCCCGGCAAGCTTACCTTCACCTATCTGCGCACGCCGCAATCCAAAATCGAAGAGGGCGACGTTGTACGGTTTTCCGCAGATGGAGAACTGCAGTTTTATGGATGGGTATTCAGCCGCGGGCAGGACCGTTGGGGGCCTGTGGATGTGGTCTGCTATGACCGGCTGCGCTACCTGAAAGCAAATAACAGCTACACATTTTATGCCCAGAGCGCCGCCGACATTATCAAGCAGATCTGTGAAGACCTGCAGGTAGATGTGGGCACGCTGGACGATACCGGCTACAAACTCCCCTCCCTCGTGATGCAGGATAAAAGCTGCATCGACATCATCAATACTGCCATCCAGAAGACCTTGCTGAATACCGGCACGGTCTTTGTTTTTTACGATTCTGGAGATGGTGTTGCTCTGCGCTCTGCAGCTGATATGAAGAGCGACTACATCATCGGCGAAAAGAGCCTGATGACCAACTACAGCTACAACACGTCCATTGACTCCCAGACCTACAACAGCATCAAGCTGGTGCGTCCGAACAAGGAGACCGGCAAGTCCGATGTTTTTATCCGAAAGGATTCGGACACCATTGCCCGCTGGGGCTTGCTGCAGCTCTATCAAAAGGTGGACGAAGCGGCCACAGACGCACAGGTCAAGGAGCAGGCAAAGGTCAGTCTGGAGTATTACAATCGCGTTCTGCAGCAACTCAAATTCACCTCGCTGGGTGTCAATAGCCTGCGGGCGGGACAGCTTCTTCTGGTCAATATCAATGATCTTGACGGCGACCCGTTCCGCAAGTATGTCATGCTGGAAAAGGTCTCTCATACGTGGGAAAACGATCTGCACACCATGGAACTGGAAGCAAAAGCTCTGTAAGGGAGGGAAATCTTTTGGACATCGTGGAAGCACTTTTGCAGCTGAACCGGGTTGCCGGAGACGTTGACCAGCCCACCGATCTGCAGATCGGCACCGTGGTAAAGGCCCCGCCCGATGATGATGTGCTGGAAATCTCCATCAACACGGAAATGGCTACACTGCGGCAGGATATTCTCTACCTTGCAGAGCCGGTCATTGAAAAGAAGATCCCGCTGCTGAAACACCGGCACGCCATGCCCCATATACACGCTGGTGTTCACGGCAGCACAGGCGGCCCATCGGAGCCTTACACTGGTTATTCCCTGCTCTCAGGGGGCGCAGACAGCTCTGTACAGAGCGAGGACATCAAAGGCTGGGAGAATGGAAAAGTCCTTTCACTGAGCAAGGATAAGAAATATATCATCCTCAACCCTGCCCTGAAAGCCGGTGACAAGGTGCTTCTTCTGCGTGTGCAGCGTGGCCAGAAGTTCGTCGTGTTATCTCGTGTATATGAAGGTGGTGATTAAATGGCTGTACTCCCGGAAAGCAGCATCGATTTATCGGGCGGCGTTGAGTTTGTCGCTCAGCCTTCCCTGACATGGAAGATCGACCATGCAGCCGGCCGCATCGCCGGAACCAGCGACGGCCACGATGCCGTAAAGCAGGCAGTGGAGATCATCCTGAACGTAGAGCGCTATCGCTGGCAGATCTACCAGCCAACAAGCGGTATGCAATGGGATGGGCTGGTCGGACAGGAGGCCGGTTATGTTGCCGCAGAACTGCAGCGCCGTCTGCAGGATGCTCTGCTGACAGACGACCGCATCACGGGGTTAAAAAACTACGAATACAGCATCGACGGGCAGAATTTGACGGTGAGTTTTACCGTCGAAACAGTCTACGGCGATGTTAAGACCGGAACGGAGGTGAAATTCTGATGCAGAACTTTTCAGATGCAACCTACAAAAACATCCTCGACTACATGCTTTCACTGGTGCCGGATACCTATGATAAGCGCGATACCAGCCCTATCCAGACTTCCCTCGGCCCGGCAGCCTACGTGCTTGAGGGCTTTTATCTGAGCCTCGACCTTGTGCAGAAACAGGCGTTCGTCCAGACAGCCTCCGGCGATTCGCTGGATCTTCTGGCAGTGCTGGCCGGTATCACCCGCAAGCAGGCTTCCGCCGCTGTAAAGATTGGCATCTTTGACTGTGCTGTCCCGATCGGTGCGCGGTTCTCAACGATCAACGGCACCGAAAGTATCAATTTTGTGGTTATCTCCACCATCACGGAGGGAAGCACCTACCGTCTGCAGGCTGAGACTGCCGGTGATATCGGCAACCGATACTCCGGCCCTGTCCTGCCGATCGATTCCATTGAAGGATTGAACAGCGCTCAGCTGACGGATCTGCTGATCCCTGGTGAAAACACCGAAGAGGATGAGCCTTTCCGCGCGAGAATCATTGAACGTCTGAACAGCCGCAGCTTTGGCGGAAACGTGGCACAGTACGTTGAGGAGATCGAAGCGATAGACGGCGTGGGTGCTGTGCAGGTCTACCCCGTGTGGGATGGCGGCGGCACGGTGTGCTGTTCCATCTTGGGAGCCGACTTCCTTCCTGCGTCCAGTGAGCTTGTGCAGGTGGCGCAGAACGCTATCGATCCACCGCCCGGTCAGGGGCTTGGCCTTGGGCTTGCGCCCATCGGTGCGCAGGTGACCGTCACAGCGCCGCAGACAGTGCCTGTAGACATTTCTGCCACGCTGACCCTTGCATCCGGACACGAACTTGAAACCGTACAGCAGCCTGCGCAGGACGCTGTCAGTGCCTACCTGCTGCAGATTCGTAAAAACTGGGATGTCAATATCAGCAGTACGGCCATTGCCTACTCGGCAGAGGTGTATCTTGCTCGTGTCCTTGCCGCGCTCATCTCTCTTGATGGGGTCGTCAATGTTTCGGCTCTGACGCTCAATGGGATTGCTGCGGACATGGCGCTGCAGCAGACCGGTGATTTGCAGCAGGTTCCGGTGCTGGGGAAGGTGGAACTACATGGAACTTGACCTGAACCATGACCTGCATTCCCTTTTGCCGCCTTTTTACCGGGAAATTGCGGAATACCAGCAGGTCTGTGACGCTGAAAAAGCACAATTTTCCCGGACAGCTGATAGTGTACGGGTCATCGGGAAGAACTTTTTTGTCCAGACCATGGATGTGGATTCTGTGCAGAAATGGGAACAAGTCCTGCATATCCGGGCAAAGCCTTTGACCGAAACGCTGAGTTTTCGACGGCAGCGCATTCTGTCGCGTTTGTGCACCCGCCCACCCTTTACACTTGCATTTCTGTACCAACAGCTCGACACGTTACTGGGCGTTGGCCGGTGGACATGCCGCGTGGATTATCCGGCTTACCTGCTGACCATCGGCACTCACGTTGAAGATAAGCTTCACCGCGAAGAACTGATCCACATGGTAAACCAGATCAAGCCTGCGCATATCGTGTTCGGAATGTATCTGTTCTGTGACCCCGTAGAAGCATATGCCTACACTGCCGCCGCACCCTGCGGCACAAGCATCCTTGCATCGGTGCGGATGCCTGAAATCAAAAAGGAGGACACGCAATGAGTTGGGAAACGCTGGCTTATACCGATGCCGGCATTGAGCTGCTGATGGATGCCGTATCGGGCAAGCAGCTCACGATTACGCAGGCTGTCGGAGGAAGCGGTCTTGCAAATGCCGCTGTGCTCCACGCGCAGACCGACATCACCGGCGAGCGGCATGCGCTTGAGCTGATGGGCATCGAGCCTGTTGAAGAAAACGGCAGCGCTGCCCGCCGCGTGAAGATTCGCATTACCGGCGCGGAGGATACCTACACCCTGCATCAGATTGCCCTCTTCGGGCGGCAGAGCGGGGCGGCAGAAGATACGCTCCTGCTCCTCGTGCAGGATGACCGCGGTGTCGAGATCCCGGCGGCTTCCACCGATCAGGAGTTTGAGTTCGTTTTCACTGTGGTGATCGTGATCTCCCGGGATGCGGAGATCGTGATCAATCTGAGCGCTGAGATGCAGAGCTTGCAGCTGTTTGTCGAAGAGCGGATTCAGGAGCACGACCTGTCCCCGGAGTCTCACAAAGACTTGCGCATCGCCGCTGCAAAGATGCAGGCGGATATCGATATCCTTCAATTGAAGATCGCGACCGACGTAACGGCAAATCCGTTCTCCGTCACCTTTGAGTCGCTTGACGGCTTGACCGTGACAGGTGTGTGGAACGCCGATCTGGCAAGGATTGAATTTTGAGTAAGGAGGTGAATTTTTATGGCAAATGTAAGATTAGGCGCAAAGGCCGTTGGCAGCACCGTTAAAATCAAAGTGAACGGTACGGTCAAGGACTTTATCATTATCCATCAGGGCAAGCCGTCCAGCGTCTATGACGATAGCTGCAATGGTACTTGGCTGCTGATGAAAGACATCTACGAAAAACGCCAGTGGAATAGCTCGAACACTAACGACTACGCCAACAGCACCATCCACTCCTACCTGAACAGCACATTCCTAAACCTTCTCGAGCCGAACATCAAGAGAGCCATCAAGCAGGTAAAACTCCCGTACCGCAAAGGCAGCGGCTCGTCCGAGACCGTTACCAGCGGCTCGAACGGCCTGTCTGCGAAGATTTTCCTGCTCAGTGCGGCCGAAACGAGTTTCAGCCACGCCTATATGCCGAGCGGTGAAGGCACGGAGCTAGCCTATTTCAAGGGTTGTGCGGACGATAGCTCGGATTCTAAGCGTGTCGCATATTTCGGCCGCTTTGCCGACTTCTGGTGGCTCCGCTCTCCGAGCTGCAGCGGCTACTCCAACTACGCCCTGTACGTCGGCTCCGATGGCGGCTTGGACGACTACCTCTCCCCCAGCTCATACGGCATCCGCCCCGCTTTTGTACTGCCCTCTACTCTCTTGGTGTCTGACGATGGCACGGTCTCGACTAATACCGCACCCTCGACTCCGTGGAGCATTTCCGTTCCTTCGTCCATCATGGGCGGCACGAACATCTCGATCTCGTGGGCAAAAAGCTCTGATGCTGAGAGCAATCTCGCCGGCTACAAGGTAGAGCGTTCGACCAACGGCGGCAGTTCGTGGAGTCGGATTTATCAGGGTACGGCCACCAGCACCACGGACAGCATCGCCTTCGGCACCACGTCCGTGATGTACCGCGTCAAGGCATACGACACCGATGGTCTGGAGTCTGGCTGGCGCACAAGCTCGCAGGTAACGGTGGTCAACAACAACGCCCCGTCTGCGCCGCCGTCAATCGCGGTGCCGAAGGATGTCAAGGGCGGCAGCACGCTGGTGATCTCGTGGACTGCGGCCAGTGACAGCGATGGCAACCTGAGCGGCTACATTCTGGAGCGCAGCACCGATGGTGGCTCCGCCTACACGCAGGTGTACAAGGGCAACGCGCTGACCTACACCGACACCATCACCAACGGCTGGTCCACCGTGATGTATCGGGTCAAGGCATACGACACCGAGGGCCTGGAGTCTGGCTACACCACGTCCGCTATACGCACGGTCAGATACAATGTGGCCCCGGCCATCAACGCCAGCTCCACGAGTTTGGGAGAGAAGAACGCACCCTTCAGCTTCGCCTATACCGTTACCGATGCCGACGGCGACACGCTGACTGTCACCGAAAAGCTGGACGGAAAGACCACTGCCACCCGCACCGGCCTTGCAAGCGGTACTGCGCTGACCTTTGAACAGGCCAGCACCGCCGACGGCTTCCTGCGCATCCTGAACGGCTCCCATACCATTAAGATCACCGCGAACGATGGCAAGGAGAGCACCAGCCTGAACGCAACGTTCACCAAGAGCGTTACCAGTGCAAGTGTGACCCTGACCACCCCGCTGGCCGTGGATGGTGACATTACTGTGGCGATCTTGCAGGTGTCCGGATCCATCCCGAATGATTCCGCGTTCAAGGCGGAAGCAACCAACAACGCGCTGGATGATTCTCCGGTCTGGCAGGACGTGACGGCAGAAGTCCGCAAGGGCATGAACATCGTCTTTGAAAATCAAACCGCTTCTGCCGGAGCGGCGTTCAATTTCCGCATCAGCGTGGAGCGCGGCGCAAGCGGCGAGGGCGGCTATATCGATTCTGTTTCCGGTGCATTCCAGTAAGGAGGGATTCACATGATTATCTGGAAAAAATGCAGCCTGCCCACCCGGGCAGAAAAAGAAGCTGCAGCCAAGAAGCAGGCCGAGAAAGACGGCCTGCCTGACCGCGTGGCCGAGGTCGAGGACGCAATGTGCGAACAGGACGCAGCCAACGAGAAGCGTTTGGCCGACATCGAAACTGCGCTGTGTGAGCTGGACGCAGCGCTGAACAAGGAATAAGGAGGTATCACCATGAACATTATCTGGGCAAACCGCCTGATTGCAGGCACTAAGACTTGGGCAGAGATGCCCGCATCCCGCCGTGCAGGCGTGAAGAAAGTTCTGGCCGAGCGCGTAAACAAGGGCGAGATCACCGCCGAGGATTACAAGCGCATCACCGGTGACGACTATGACGTGGCCTGAGCTGTGTGAGAAGCTGTTGACCCGGCTTGAAGCGCAGGGCGAGAACATGAGCACCGAGCGTGCAGAGTTCGGGGTGCTCATGGTGGACTGTTCCATGCGCGGGTGCGGGGCTGATCCGGGCATGAAGGGAGATGGTAGCAATGGCGATTAAAGCCTATTCGTATGCGAAGGACGGGAACAGAAAGCTCTCCGCAAATTTTGCGGTGAAGGAGTTCCGCTGCAAGGATGGGAGTGACCCGATCTTTATTGACGATGAGCTTGTGACCCTGCTGCAGAAAATCCGGGATCATTTCGGGAAGTCTGTGACGATCACGAGTGCATACCGTACCGCCGCCCACAACAAGGCGGTGAAGGGGGCGACCTACAGCCAGCATTGTTACGGCAAGGCTGCGGACATCCGGGTGCAGGGCGTGGGTGTTGAAGCTGTGGCTGCCTATGCCGAGACCCTACTGCCGAATCGTGGCGGCGTGGGCCGCTACCCGGTCAAGGCAGGCCGGGCAAAGGGCTGGGTGCATGTAGACACCCGCCCGAACAAGAGCCGGTGGACGCTGTGAGGGGGTGAGACCAGTGGAAAGCATCATCTCAGCCATCCTTGCCGGTGCGGTGACTCTGATCGGCGTGCTGATCGCCAACAGCCGCAGTCAGGCCGTGACCGACACCAAGCTGGAAGAGCTGACCCGCGAGGTGCGGGAGCACAACAATTTTGCCCGCCGCGTCCCTATTTTGGAAGAGCAGATGAAGGTGGCCAACCACCGCATCGCTGATTTAGAAGCAGACGAACACGAAAGAGAAAGGAACTGACTATGAACGCACACACCTACAACGCACCCACCATCTCCGCAGGCACCATTGCCCGCACCGCCTGCCTGCTGCTGGCCCTGACCAATCAGGTGCTGTCTGCACTGGGCAAGCCCGTGCTGCCCATCGAGAGCCAGACCGTGGAGCAGCTGGTCACCGCCGGCATCACCACCGTTGCCGCGCTGGTCGCGTGGTGGAAGAACAACAGCTTCACCGTCGCAGCCCTTCAGGCAGACCAGACCTACGACAAGCTGAAGGCACAGGGAAAGTAAGCCGCCCTGCCCAAAATAGCCATACATAGCAACAGCCCCGGGGAGCCTGACGGTTCCTCGGGGCTGTTTTTGTTTGGCGTGTTTCGACGCTTTACGACGTATATCGACGTAATTGGTAAATTTTAAGTATTTTTCGGTTAGAGTTGACGCATAGAAAGGATGTGTCAACTATGATCGTTTCCGAATTGTCCACTCAGGTCAATGATTTGCTGCGCCCGATGGGCATCACACGCAATCTGAGCGCCTACAGTATCCTGTGCCAGTGTCTTGAGCTGGTCTGTGAGCAGGAAGACCGCCTGCAGGCCGTGGAGAAAGAGATCTATACCCCTATCGCCGACCGCAGAGGGTGTGAGCCAAAAGCGATTCAAAGCGCTGTCCGCCGGGCAGCTAAAGGTGCATGGCTCACAAACCCGGAGTATGTGCAGCAGCTGGCAGGCTATCCGCTGACCGGTGCGCCCAGCGCGGTACAGTTCATTGAGATGTTGTATAATGCGCTGGTGAGAGCAGCCTGAAAACTTAATAGTGTTACCAAAAGTGTTACCACGATAAGAAAAAACACGCTGGTTCTGTACGAACCAACGCGCTTTTCTTTGTATGCGGGTAGTGGGGGTCGAACCCACACGCCTTGCGGCACAGGAACCTAAATCCTGCGCGTCTGCCAATTCCACCATACCCGCGTATTCTTCTATTCTGCAGCTGCGGCCAAACCGCCTTAATATAGTATCAGTTCCGGCGGAAAAAGTCAATCACTGCATTGATATTTCCGCCCTTCACAGCGCATACTATCGCCGGACGATCGTATCATTTTCCATGGCGGAAAGGGGCTTTTTGCCGATGCGCAGATCAAAACTACGCCGCGCTGGCAGCATTGCGGCAACTTATCTTCTGGTGGCCGCGCTGGCGGTGCTGGGCTGGCTGTGGCACAGTCTGCCTGCTGAAATTTTGCTGGAACCCGGCCAGACCCTTACCCTGCCCCGTTTTGCCTATGTACAGCCGCTGCGCACCGCTGGCTCCCGCAACGCGGCCAGCACGCAGGCTGCGGGCAGCTATCAGGCCACTTTGTCCATTGGCGGGTGGCTGCCCGTCAAGACTGTGCGCGCTCTGGTGGAAACACGTCCGGTGGTAACCGTGTGCGGTACGCCTTTCGGCGTTAAGATGTTCTCCGAGGGTGCGCTCATTGTGGGCTTTTCCGACCTGAACACCCCGGACGGCACCGCGAACCCCGCCAAGAAGGCCGGGCTGCGGCTGGGCGACCGGGTGGTGCGCATGGACGACACCCTGACCGAGACGAACGACGCCGTGCACGATGCTCTGGAAACGGCCGCAGGCGCGCCGGTGCAGGTGGTCTATATCCGCAATGGTGAGCAATTCCAGACCCGGCTGACCCCCGTGTGGGACAGCACCGCCGGGCAGTGGCGCGCCGGGATGTGGGTGCGGGATTCTTCCGCCGGGGTAGGCACCATGACCTTTGTGGACAATGCCGCCGGGGTGTTTGCCGGGCTTGGCCACCCCATCAGCGACAGCGACACCGGTGAGAGCGTGGCCCTGCGCAGCGGCGAGATCGTCCCCTGCCAGATCGTGGGGTGTACCAGCGGCACCGTGGGCAGCCCCGGTGAGCTGAAGGGCCGCTTTCTGAGCACCCATGCGCTTGGCAGCATCTGCATCAACAGCAAGACCGGGGTCTATGGCAGAACACGGGCTGCATTTTCCGGCCCGGAGCTGGAGATGGCTTTTGCGCAGGAGGTTGTGCCGGGCGATGCCGAGATCTGGACGACCGTGGACGGCGAGGTGCCCAAGGCATACCGCATCCGCATTGAAAAGGTAAACGACGCAGACCCCCACCGCAACATGATCCTGCGCGTGACCGACCGGCAGCTGCTTGCCAAAACCGGCGGCATCGTGCAGGGCATGAGCGGCAGTCCCATCCTGCAGAACGGCAGACTGGTGGGTGCAGTGACCCATGTGCTGGTAAACGACCCCACGCGGGGCTACGGCATTTTTGCTCAGACCATGCTCAAGCAGGCCCGCGCTGTTGAAAAAACAGACGATGCTGCGCAGCCATAAAGCTGATCTGCAAAAAAATTTGCGCATTTCGATTTTCTTTGCCAAAATTTACCAATATAAACCGTTGAAAGTTCTGGAAAATTATGGTAAAATCCATGGTGTTAAGGGAACTGCACACATTGGAGGAAACAACCATGGACAAAGTTAGATTTTTGATGTCGGATACTGGTGCCCCGTTCACTGCCGCCTGCCGCGAAGCGCTGGAGCAGAAGGGCGTGGACGTGACCGTTGTGGAAAAGGACGGCAACAAGGTCCTGCAGAAAATGCTCACCGTGCGCCCGCAGGTGGTCCTGCTGGATGCTTTTATGCCCGGTCTGGATGCCCTTGCGGTAAAGCAGCGCTACAATGCCGCCGGTGAGCGGCACACCTCCTTCTTCGTGACCGGTGCCTTCCAGAGCGAAGAGATGGTACAGGAGCTGCTGGACGAAGGCTTTGCCTACTACTTTGTAAAGCCCTTTGATGAGACCGTGCTTGCCGCACGGGTGCTCAAGGCGGCACTTGGCCCGGAAAAGCACATCCTGCACACCAGTGTGGACAGCGATGAGCTGACCGTTACCGAGATCCTGCATCAGATCGGCGTCCCCGCCCACATCAAGGGCTACCAGTTCCTGCGGGATGCCATCCTGCTCACCATGAACGAGCCGGAGTATATCAACGCTGTGACCAAGCGCCTGTACCCGGAAATCGCCAAGAAAAACGGCACCACCGCCAGCCGGGTGGAGCGCGCCATCCGCCACGCCATCGAGGTGGCATGGGACCGGGGTGATGTGGACACCCTCAACAGCTACTTCGGCTACACCATCCATAACCTGCGCGGAAAACCCACCAACAGCGAGTTCATCGCGATGATTGCTGACAAGATGCGGCTGGATAAGCGGCAGAGGGTTGGGTGAGAGAGAAACGGTAAAGCGTCTGAAAATATTCCATAATATTCCAACAATGGGAGCTGTACCAATAAATAAAGCGAAAAACGTTGTGGAAATATGGAACCAGACCAATAAATAGCTTGAATCTAAGGCAATAAATCTCCTGTATTTATTGGGTCATAGTCCCGGCAAATACAGGAGGTTATTTTTTATGCTTATCCGGGATGTGGAGATGTTCATTGAACACTGTGAAAACAAAGGGCTTGCAACAAAGACGATTGGAAGTTATGAACAAACGTTGCGCCTTTTGATGCTTTACCTTGATGAACAGGGCATCACACAGACAGAGAAAATCACGCACACGGTTATTCAGAACTACGTTAAACAGATAAAGGAACGGGGCAAGTACACCGTCACAAGCAACCCGAACAGCGGGAACTATCAGGAGCGGCGGTTGGATTTCGGCAAGAAAGTGTCAGATGTGACTATCAACAACTACCTGCGGAACATGAGCGCTTTCTTTGGCTGGTGTGTGGAAGAAGATTTGATTCTCCGTTCACCTGTCAAACGTGGCGATTACATCAAGGTGGAACGCCGCCCGCTTGAGTTTGTGTCGGATGAGGACTTCCGCAAACTGCTGCGGAATATGAATACGGCCAGCTTTAGCGAGTACCGGGATTCTATCGTTATTCAGCTTTTGCTAGATACTGGCATGAGAGTCAACGAATGTCTACTGATTCAAGTAACGGATGTGAATTTGCAAAAACGGTACATCTATCTCCCGGCGGAGAACACCAAAGGCAAGAAAGGCCGCTATGTGTTCTTCTCTGACAAAATGGCAACGCAGCTGCAACGGTGGATAAAGTATAAGGACAGATACCGGGACAGTGACTTTCTGTTCTGTACAAACAAAGGTAAATTTCTTGAGGTGAATAATTTTGAAGCCAATGTTCGCAAGTATGCCCAGCGGATAGGGCTAAAGGACATTCACCCGCATGTTTTCCGAAACAACTTTGCAAAGCGCTTCCTTATGAGCGGCGGCGACATCTACACCTTGAGCCGCTTGCTAGGGCACAGCAGCGTTACCGTAACAGAGCAGGCCTATTTGGATGTGAACCAAGACGACCTTGCAGAGATGTACCGCAAGCACAGCCCGCTTAGTAAGATAATCTAAACAGAAGAGCCGCAGACAGGAATCACTTCCCCAGCTGCGGCTCTTTTAATGTAAATAATCGTATTACGGTTCGATTTTGATTTTGTCTTTGGCATATTCCAGCGCAAGACCAATAAGCTCATTTCGAGAGCGGTTTGTTTTCTGCGCCAAATCGTCGTAAAAGTCTACGATGGATTTATCAACCCGAATTGTGAACATAACAGGCTCAGTGCGCTTTGTTATCTTGAGTTCGTCCATAATTATCACCCTGATTCTATTATGATGCACAGAACGATAGAAAGAAATGTTGCAATTATGTTTACAATTAAACATAAAATGATATAATGGAACAAAGAAGCCAAAACAAGGAGGACTGTACAATGGAGTACCACTTTACGGGAACAGGCAGCTCACCAGACTTTACCTTTATTGCAGACGGCATTATTGATGGGACTGGGAAGGTAATTCCCTATTCGGCGGTCAAGAGCACAAAGGTGAAACGTAAAGGGCATGAATCAATATTGACGCTTGAGACAAAAGAGAATGGGACAAAAACTGAATACTGTTATTCTGTTGATTCAAAGGATGATAAAGACCTTAGAAGGGCGGTTATTGATATTGAGTCTATTTACTTAAAAGAGCGAAAGGGGAAGCGTTCACCCAAATGGAAGATTATAGGCGTGACGGTGGCGGTTCTTTTGATATGTGGTGGAGGTGCTGGATGGTATGCTAATAGTAAAAAGTTGACACAGAATGTAAACACCCAAACACAAGAAGCCGTTGAAGATAATGAGCCTCGAATTGAGTTTAAGGAAACAGAAACTACTAAAAGAACTGACACTAGGTATAACTGCCCAGAATACACCGTATATCCCGCAGACACCAACATTGACAAAATTGTATGGACATCAACAGATGAGTCTATTGCAAAAGTTGAGAATGGGATGTTATATGCGGGAAAAGAAGGAACAGCTCAAATAACAGCAACACTTGATGATAATGTAAGTGCCTCTATGACTGTAAATGTCGAGAGCAAGGCTAATAAAGTCTTGACTTCTCCATACAATCATTCAAATAGTGGAAGTAGTTCAACATATATTCCAAGGTCTAGTTGGACTACAGGTGGCCCCGGTGCAAACCAGTCGGCTCCCAATTCACAAGAAAGCAAAAATGCACTTTCAAAGGCAGAACGGTACTATCATAATCAGGATTTGTCTAAATCACAAGTTCGCGAACAGCTTGAATTTGAAGGCTATGAAAAAGACGCGATAGACTACGCTATGAAGAATCTAACCTAAGAGCAATCTAAGCACAAGACCGCAGACGGAACAAAAGCCGCTTGCGGTCTTTTTTGTTTGGTGTGTATTTTGTCAAAACAGAGTATACTTGCCTATTACATCCCAAAAGCCGCTATTGTTGTAAAAATAGACTTTATTTTAGATTTGTTTTGTAAAATGTAAATAAAGTTATTGACTTCATTTTTACATTGAGATACAATAAGGGTGGAGATAATCACAGGATGAAAGGACAGGCTTACAGTATGGCACACATTGCTTATGTACGAGTTTCCACCGCTGAACAGAACGAGGCGCGGCAGATTGAAGCCCTCAAGAAGCACGACATCGACAAGTGGTACACTGAAAAGGTCAGCGGTAAAAACATGAACCGCCCACAGCTTAAAGCTATGTTGGACTATGTGCGAGAAGGCGACACGGTTTATATTCACGACTTTAGCCGCCTTGCACGTTCTACAAAAGACCTTTTAGCTATTGTAGACCAGTTGCAGAAAAAAGGCGTACACCTTGTATCTAATAAGGAGAATCTTGATACAAGCACTTCAAACGGCAGATTGATGCTGACAATGATTGCAGCCATCAACGAGTTTGAACGTGAAAACCTGCTGGAACGTCAGCGGGAAGGAATTGCAATCGCTAAAGCAGCGGGCAAGTTCAAAGGCGGTCAGGTCAAGCGCATTGATGATAAGACTTTCTGTGCAGCGTATGACCGTTACCACCGCAGAGAATTGAACAAGACGCAACTTGCAGCAGAATTGAGAATCAGCCGCCCGACACTGAATAAGTTGCTAAAGGACAAAGGACTGTCTTAATACCACGCACCCCGCAAGGGGTGCTTTTTTGTCGGAAACATACTCCCCCGCCCAAAAACAAACCCTGCACAAATTTTTGTTAAAATGACGTGGTAGCCGTTCAATCTGTATTCGGAGAAAAAATCATGACCGATTTAATTTATACCCGGTTTGTGTTCATAGCACAGAAAAAACAAAACGATATACGATATAATAATGATATGAATATATACAGCTGTCAAAGCCGGATTATTAACGGAAAATGAATTTTTCAAAAGTTCTTGACTTTAGAAAACAACAGGTGTAAAATCGAGTGCTGTATCTTTTGGCAAAGGTTCTATCATATCTTGATATGAAAAAACAACGAAAATAAATTGAATTTTTTCTTCAAAAGCCCTTGACTTTTCGGCGGCTCAGTGCTATGATGGTGCCACCAAGAGAGCCGAGGACAACGGCCATGGCATCTGAAAACTCTCTTGAAAATATTCACAAGAAAGGATGATTCCTATAATCAATATCATCGACAATATCATGGGCAAGGGCAAGAGTAGTGCCGCCTTGCAGTACATCAATGACAACAAGGATAAGCGTTACCTGTATGTTGCTCCGTATCTATCGGAGTGTCAGCGAGTATAGATTGCTTGCCCGGATTTGCAGTTCAAAGAGCCATCAGACACAGGAGCACTTCCTACAAAGTCCGCTGACCTTTTGCGACTGCTTTCTGAAGGGCAGAATGTGGTTCTGTCGCATGAACTGTTCAAGCTGTTAAATGATACTGCGATAGAATGTATTAAGGAATTTGATTACACACTATTCTTAGATGAAGAGATAGAAGTAGTCGAAATGTCGGGCATTACCCAAGATGATTTGAAAATTCTGAAAGAGCAGAACCTTATGGAAACCGACCCGACATCTAAGAAGGTAAAGTGGCTTGATTCACAGTATCACGGTGACTTTGAACGGACAAAGCGCGAGATTCAGCAGAAAGCACTTTATGAAGTAGAACCGAATATAATTCTCTGGCAACTTCCGCCGGGAATATTTGAGGCTTTTCATCAAGTTTACATTATGACCTTTCTATTTCGTGGAAGTATGCTGTACCTGTATTTCCAGAAGAATGGCATATCCTTTCAATATTTTCACGTTGAAAAGGATTCTCAAGGAAAATATTATTTTTCACAGGGATATGAAGAAGTGTCAGAATTGGAGAAATCCAGAATAAAGTTCCTTTTAGATGTGCATGATGGTAGATTGAATACTAACTATTTGCCAGAATCCAAAAAGAAAAGGGATATTCAAGAGTATTCTGGTCTTTCATCATCATGGCATCAGAGCAGAAAGAACAAAGAATATATAAATATTCTTAAACGAAATGCGATGAACTATATCCAGAATTACAGACACGCGCCAAAGAACACAGTTATGTGGACAACCTTCAAACCTGCTGCAAACAAATATGAAAACCGAAGAATGGAAGCCAATTGCAGATGGAGTGGAAGAATCAGTTGTAATGAATGTACGAGGCCGTGCGGGGTTAATTTTGTTTCATGCAATGCACGAGCCACAAATCGGTATGCGGACAGAACGACATTGATATATCTTTGTAATATATTTCCCGTTCCACCTGTGGTGCAGTATCTTTCACAAGGTACAACAGCCGAATTTGATGCGGACTTGTACGCGCTAGCACAGTTGATGCAATGGATTTGGCGTTCTGCAATTAGAAGAGGAGAGGCAGTGTCATTATATCTGCCCAGTGCCAGAATGAGGAAACTGTTGCTCGATTGGCTGGGATAAAAATCTTTGGCACAAAAAGTGTGCTAAATCTTGATTTTATCCCTTTGTTTTGTTGGGGTTTGGACACATTACCCTTAAAGAGAAAAAGAGATATTTTCAAAATCTAAAGAAGAATTATTTTTAGATTTTTCAAAATATAATATTTTCATTTCACCGTATGCCCGCTTGCGTTCGCTTTATAGGCTACCGCTGCGGGCATACTACAATAATTTATTATGGAGGATTTTCATATGATTGTAAAAAATATGAACTTTAACCGTAGTGGCTAGGTCTTAGACCTAAGCTTGTCTTTTCCGGCGCTTGCTGTAAACAGATACACAATAATCTAGATTGTTACAAATTGCAGGGCAGCGTACACAATTTACGACAATATAAAAAATCGAGTAGTCAGTCCAGCCGCAAATCATCGAGTGTACTTGAAAGATGCGGACAATGTTCGGATATCATATACTATGAAAGAAATTGTTCGGACTGTCTATGATGCCGAATGCTGTTTAGACGATATACAAGATTTAGACGGCGAAGAGTGGTTTTTTGTCGATGATTGGGCGCTGGGCGCATTTCAGCATAGTAACAATACGTACTTAGTTAGTAACTACGCACGTGTTAAAAGCTATGCCGGGTATAAAGCTGTATTGATGGTTCCAAAACCGAAAGAAAACGGTTATTATACTGTAACATTTCGGCGAGAGGGCGAATACACTAGACTGCTTCTTCATAGGGTGGTCGCCTATTATTTCTTGTTGCCGTTGATGCCTGAAGGGACGGACTTCTCCAAATGCGAAGTCCATCACTGGAAAAGTAAAGCTGATAATGAAGTCTGGAATATCCAAATCTGTACTTCAAAACAACAGCACATGGAATTAGATAGAATGCGCCGCGAACGGGAAAGATTGGCCGCACAGAAAGCGGCATAATTCATGGAGCCTATTGACCTTGCACAAGTGGATGGTCTTTTTTCTTAGATGCAAGAAAACGGTATTCTCCCGGCGGGTTTGAATAGTCATAGCCATGCAGAGGCTAAAGACCCCGCCGGGGAGTAAGAAAGACCAGACGAACAAAAGAAATATTTTATAGTTGGTTCAGTAGGAACTATAATGAAGGACTGCCAGACGTTCTAGCAAACGTTCTAGCAGTCTTTTTGTCTTAGATAATGAAAGTGCTCGCATGAAAGATTGATGCGCTGCAAGGCTTGCTAGAGCCTGTTTTGATTCTGACAAGTGAATGAAGCGCAGACGGCAGCGGACACAAAACGCCATTCGCTACAATACGAACCGTAAAGAGAAGTTGCTTTTATGGGTGGAATGAGGTATACTGGTAGCACAATGAAGCGTTCGAGACTATACCAATAAATAATAAGATTTTGACTTAGATTTATTGCCTACTCTGATACCGTGCCCGCCCATATCAAGGGCTACCAGTTCCTGCGGGATGCCATCCTGCTCACCATGAACGAGCCGGAGTATATCAACGCTGTGACCAAGCGCCTGTACCCGGAAATCGCCAAGAAAAACGGCACCACCGCCAGCCGGGTGGAGCGCGCCATCCGCCACGCCATCGAGGTGGCATGGGACCGGGGTGATGTGGACACCCTCAACAGCTACTTCGGCTACACCATCCATAACCTGCGCGGAAAACCCACCAACAGCGAGTTCATTGCGATGATTGCGGATAAGATGCGGCTGGATAAACGGCAGAGGGTGGGCTGATTTTTTTCATAGAATCCGCCGTCGTTCATATTCTGATAAGAGCAAACCAAACGGACAAAGGAGGTTTTGCTCTTGAAGCTTGCAGAATATCTCGCACGGCGCAGGCGGGCCAGAGTTGCGGCTGTGATGCTGTTCGCCTTCATTATGGGGTTTGTATCTGCTGCGCCGCCGGTCGTCACCGGATGTCAGGCGCAGGATCTTACCCCGGCACCGGACACTTCGATGCTCTCCCCCGCCGTTTCGGCTCTGGCACAGGAGCAGCAGGAACCTGCTGCCCAGCCGCTGCCGGAAAAGTGGGTCTGCCTGACCTTTGACGACGGCCCCAGCAAGACCACACCGGATGTGCTCAGCGCGCTGAACGCGGCCGGAGTGCACGCCACATTTTTTGTGGTGGCTACCGGTTACAATGAGAAGTATCTGCCCCTGCTCACCGAAGCGGTCAGCGCCGGGCACCAGATCGCGCTGCACTCTGCTTCCCACGAGTACAGCGATATCTACCGCAGCAGCGACGCTTATTGGGAGGACATTGCCCTTTTAAAGGAGCGCATTGCGCCCTATGTGGATGCCGAGAGCATCCGGTATCTACGGTTTCCGGGCGGCAGCACCAACACCGTCAGTCGGCGCTACGGCGGCAAAGGCCTGATGAAGCAGCTGAAAGCCGAAGTAGAGCAGAAAGGCTGGCATTGGGTGGACTGGAACGTGTGCGCCGAGGATGCCGTGGGCGGGCACCCAAGCGCGGGCACCATTTACCGCAATGTGGTGCACGAGACCGGGCAGCAGACGAACTGCATCGTATTGATGCACGATTCTTCCTCCACACACACCACTGCCGAAGCACTGCCGGACATTATCCGGTGGTATGCAGACAACGGCTACACCTTTCTGACGGTGGCCGAAGCGCTGCCGCTGGGGTGATGCTCCTTACAGCCACTTTTCCATGCAGCGCCCCAGCAGCACCCCGCCGGATGCCAGCG
>OLSC01000514.1_pt1 | contig 46771 bp, 46 predicted proteins | sample 1672881 | NCBI WGS metagenome assembly OLSC01 (sample SAMEA3136733, study PRJEB25190) | human gut metagenome | biome: human gut; feature: human-associated habitat; material: faeces | place: Austria | collected 2013 | reverse complement strand
TCCATCGGAGAAAGCTGGCCCTGCTTAAAAAATTACGGGCTTTGCTGCAAAAAAGCTTCTGAAAAAGTGGGTCAAAACCGACTCCCCAGCAGGGAAAGAAATAGGGGAGCTTTCCTTTGGAACCCGAATACCGTTGTCCATATTTTAGAGCGGCGGGAGTACACAGGCTGTACCGTCAATTTCAAGACATACAGCAACTCCATCTGGGACAAGAAGCAGCGGGAGACGCCTCTTGAAAAGCAGGCGGTGTTCTACGGCACCCACCCGGCCATCATTGAGCAGGAAGTGTTCGACAAGGTGCAGGAGATTCGGCAGCAGCGGCATCGCCAGACGAGGACAGGCAAGAGCAGCTTGTTTTCCGGCCTTGTCTACTGTGCCGACTGCGGGGCGAAGATGCGGTACTGCACCACCCGCTATTATGAGAAGCGGCAGGACCATTTCGTATGCGCCAACTACCGGAGCAACACAGGGATCTGTTCCGCCCACTTTATCCGGCCGGTGGTGTTGGAGGAGATGGTGCTGCTTCACATGGAGACGGTAATCTCCTATGTGACCCGCTATGAGGCACACTTCCGGTCTGTGATGGAGAAACGGCTGAAGCTCTCCACCGGCGAAGCCATCCGGGTACGGCGGAAGAAGCTGGGGCAGGATGAGAAGCGTCTGGCGGAACTGGACCGGCTGTTTATGCGGCTGTACGAGGACAACGTGAGCGGGAAGGTCAGTGACCAACGGTTTGCCCTGATGAGTGCGGCCTATGAGGACGAGCAGGAAAGCCTAAAGGCCGAGGTACAGACCTTGCAGAAAGAGATAGAAGCACAGGAACGACAGCTTGAGAATTTCGATCAGTTCATCCAGAGGGTACACAAGTACACCGACCTGCGGGAGCTGACCCCCTACGCCCTTCGGGAACTGGTAAAGGCCATCTACATTGAGGCTCCGGACAAGAGCAGCGGCAAGCGGCAGGGTATCCGCATCGCCTATGACCTTGTGGGCTTCATCCCGCTGGAGGAACTGACAAAAGAGGAGACGGCATGACCTTGAAAGGCCATGCCGTCCCGGAAAAATGTTCTCGCTTTCTTATGGCTCCCCGGCAAAAGACCGGGGACATTTTCTTTGCCTGTGCTGGGGTCTATGGCGGCGGGAGGGGGGACACCTGCTGCCCCCGGGTAAGATAGGGAGGCGGCGTGGTCTCCGCCCCATGGGGGCGGGGGTCCAGGCGGTGGTAGTTGGGGGCGGGAGCGGTCCGGAGGGAGGAAAAGGGGATGGGCAGCCCGGCAGAAGTGTAGAAATCGGGGGTGTCCTGGAGCTGGAAATGGAGATGGGGCTCTGAACTGTTGCCCGAGTTTCCGCAGGCGGCGACAGGCTGTCCCTGGCGGACCGATTCCCCCTGCCGGACCAAGAGGCTGCCGGGTTTCAGATGGGCCAGGAGGGAATACTCCCGGGGACTGTGCTGGAGAAGCAGATAGTTGCCCCGGAGGTCTTTGGCGGCGCATACTGCCTTTCGCGGGGAACAGACCGGGCTGTCCGGGGCGCCATCCACTGCGGCGATTACGATCCCGTGGGCGGGGGAGAGGATGGGCTGTCCATAGCAGTAGAAGGAGGAGAGGCGCTCCTCCGGCCCCTGAAAGGAGTTCCCCTGGGCGTCTGCGATGAGAAAGTCGTAGGCATACCGCTGGCTGGGAAGGGCCCAGGTGTGGGAGGTAGCCTGGGTGATCCCGCCGTTGAGGACGGTCCAGCTGCCCTGAAAGGGGAGCCGGTAGGACACCGTCGTATGGAATGTCTCCGGGGCAGGAAGGGCCCCGTGATACCGGTTGGTGGCCGCGACAATGCCGTGGAGCTGACGGAAGAAGACGGCCCACCGCTGAAAGAGGGTCACAGGGTCTTTTCCAGGCAGACCAGCTGGACCCCGGGAATGCCGTTGAAGGCGCAGGGGACGATGGAAACCTCCCGATAGCCCAAATTGCGATAGAGGGCCCGGGCGCTGGCGTTGCGCTCGTTGGTGTCCATGCGGAGGTAGCGGCAGCCGTGTTCCAGGGCATAGGACTCATAAAAGTCCACGAAGCGGGAGCCGTAGCCCCGCCCCTTGGCCTGGGGGTCCACCACCAGGGTGTGGAGTACCATGACCTGTTCCGGGGGGGCGTCCTGGGTCCAGGCGGCCTCGGCGTACTCGGGGACCTGCTCCTGGTTGATCTTGGCGGTGGCCACCAGGCGGCCGTTTTCCTCGGCCACGAACATATCCCCCGCCTGGATGGCGTCCAGGGCGGTCTGCCGGGTGGGATAGACCCCCCGGACCCAGCCCACGGTGGCCCGTCCGGCCTCCTCTTCGGTGTGGATGTGGTCGTAAATGGCGGCAATTTGCTCCAGATCGCTTAGGGTAGCTTGTCGAAACATGGGGTCCATCCTTTCTCTCGGTTTGATTGTTGTTCATTGTAGCATCCCGGAGGACCTTTTTCAATGGCGGGGTGGTTGGTTTTCAGAGGGGAAGGTGAGACTTTGACTTGATGCTCCGGCGGGGATGTGCTACACTGAGGCAATCAATCCAGCAGGGAGGTCAGCAGAATATGCGAATTGTCGTGCTCCATGGACAGAGCCATAAGGGCTCCACCTATCATCTGGCAAAGCTCTTTTGCGACAAACTGGGGGGAGAGGTGACGGAGTTTTTCCTCCCCCGGGATTTTGGCGCTTTCTGCGTGGGGTGCAGCCAGTGCTTTTCCAAGTCGGAACAGCTGTGCCCCCACGCTGACCAGCTCCGGCCGATTACAGAGGCGCTGGATGCCGCGGATGTCATTGTCCTGGCCAGCCCGGTCTATGTTTACCACGTCACCGGCCCGATGAAGGCGCTGCTGGACCACTATGGTTACCGGTGGATGGTCCACCGCCCCCAGGAGGGGATGTTTTTCAAGCAGGCGGTGTGCCTGTCCACTGCGGCGGGGGCCGGAACGCGGCGCACCAACCAGGACCTGGCAGACAGTGCCTTCTTCTGGGGGATTGCCAAGATTCACCGGTATGGCAGAAATGTCCGGGCAGTCTCCTGGGAGCAGGTCAGCCAGGCGCGGAAAGACCGGATGGCGCGGGAGCTGTCTACCCTGGCCAAACGGGTGGAGCGTGGGGTGGGAAAGGTGCGGCCCGGCCTGCGGACAAAGGCGTTTTTTACCCTAATTCGGTGGATGCAGAAGCGGGGCTGGAACGAAGCAGACCAGGTATACTGGCGGGAAAAAGGCTGGACAGGGCGCGCCCGTCCCTGGAGGAAAGCCTGACTCTGCCGGGGGCGAGAGGGGAGGTCCTTGCGCCTAATGATGGACAAATGGATGGATTCGTGTTACAATAACACGGATTATATGCAATTCTCGCCCTCTGGCGGGGAAGTATGACAATGGAGATGCGAAACGGTGCGAAAAGAAATTATGGGGGTGACCTTTGACGATGTCACCCTGGAAGAGGCGGTGGCCGCCGGGGAGGCACTGGCGGCAGGGCCGGGCTTTTCCTATGTGGTAACCCCCAACCCGGAAATTGTAGCGATGGCCCGTCAGATGGAGACGTATCGGGAGATTCTCAACGGGGCCGGCTTGGTTCTGCCTGACGGGATCGGTGTGGTCCACGCGGCGAAGATTCTGGGTACCCCCCTGAAGGGGCGGGTGCCAGGGATCGACTTCGCCTCCGCCCTGGTGGAGAGACTGGCCCGGAACGGGCTGCGCCTGTTTCTGCTGGGGGCCAAGCCCGGCGTGGCGGAGCAGGCGGGGGAAAACCTGAAAAAGCGGTACCCGGACCTTCTCCTCTGTGGCACCCATGACGGATACTTCCAGGCGGACGGCCCGGTGGTGGACCAGATTCGGGCCGCCCGGGCGGACGTGGTCTTTGTCTGCCTGGGGGCGCCCAAGCAGGAGCGGTGGATGGCCCAGTACGGCCCGGAGACGGGGGCCCACCTGATGGTGGGGCTGGGCGGTGTGCTGGATGTGTATGCCGGTCATGTGAAACGGGCGCCGGAAATCTGGCAGAAGCTGGGGCTGGAGTGGTGTTACCGCCTGCTCCATCAGCCCAGCCGGCTGGGCCGGATGGCCAAGCTCCCCCTGTTTCTGCTGGAGGCCGCCCGGGAAAAGGGAAAGCGGGGGAAGCCATGAAGCGGGGGCGCTTGATTGTCATTGAGGGCACCGATGGCTCGGGCAAGTCCACCCAGTTTGCCCGGCTGTGCCGCCGGGCAGAGCACGAGGGCATTGCCTTTCAGCGGCTGGTGTTTCCCCAGTATCAGGAGGAGTCCTCCGCCCTGCTGCGGATGTATCTCAACGGAGAGTTTGGGCGAAAGCCCGGCGATGTGAACGCCTACGCGGCCTCCAGCTTCTACGCGGTGGACCGGTATGCCTCCTGGAAGAAGGTATGGCAGGGGTACTACGAGGCGGGGGGGCTGGTGCTGGCGGACCGGTACACCACCTCCAACGCGGTCCATCAGTCCAGCAAGGTCCCCCCGGAGGAGCGGCCGGCGTTCTTCCAGTGGCTGTTTGACTTTGAATATGGCCGGCTGGGCCTGCCGGAACCGGACCTGGTGCTCTACCTGGACATGCCCACGGAGCGGGCGGTGGACATGCTCCGCCAGCGGGAGAGGGACACCCACACACAGGGGGACATCCATGAGACCGACAGCGCCTATCTGGCCACCTGCCGGCAGGCAGCCCTGGAGGCGGCCGAGCGATATGGCTGGACCAAGATTCCCTGCCTGGATCAGGAGGGACGGCTCCGGCGGATTGACGAGATTCACCAGGATATCTGGCAGGCGGTGCGCCCTCTGCTGGAGACAAAGGAGAGATAAACGATGGGAACAGAAGTTTCTAAGGTGAAACAGATTCTTCGGGGACAGATGCGGCAGGCGCTGGCGGAGCTCAGCGACCAGGAGAGAGCCTGGTCGGACGGAGAGCTCATCCAGCGGTTTTTGGACCACCCCAAGCTGGCCCAGGCCCAGACGGTGATGCTCTACTACGGCGTGGGGCACGAAATTCGGACCGAGGGGCTCATCCAGACCCTGCTGGACCAGGGCAAGACCGTTTGCCTGCCCAAGTGCCTGCCGGAAAACCAGATGGAGGCCCGGGCCATCACCAGCCTGGAGGACCTGGCCCCCGACCGGTATGCCATCCCCGCCCCCAAGGACACCTGCCCGGTGGTGGAGCGGGAGAAGCTGGACCTGATTTTAGTGCCCGGCCTGTGCTTTGACAGCCGGGGCAGCCGCCTGGGGCAGGGCGGGGGCTACTATGACCGCTATCTGGAAGACTATGACGGGGTGACCATCGGCCTGTGCCGGGAGGACTTTTTCCAGGTCAACCTGCCCCGGGAGCCCCTGGACGCCTGGGTGCGCTTTGTTCTCACCGAGGAGGGCCAGGTCTGGCCCATGGGAACATCCGCTGAATAAACAAAGAAACCCGCGGGGCTGGCCCATGGCCCCGCCCTGAGGAGGTAGCATATGGAACGAGATACCAGAAGACGACGCCCGGAAGAGCCGGAACGACGACCCGCGCCCCAGCGGAGACGGCGGAATAAGCGGTCCCCTCTGTCCAACTCCATGCTCTATATTGTGATGGTCTGCGCGGTTTCCATTGTTTTGGCTGCGGTGGGCTGGTCTCTGGCCAACGACATGCTGGCGCTGAACAAAGACAAGGTCACCGCCACCATCGTGGTGGACGACGAGAATGACTTTGGCAGTGTGGTGGACCAGCTGAAGGACAATGATATCATCAAATACAAGGGCCTCTTCCGCCTCTTCTCCGCCCTGTCGGGGGGAAGCGACAAGATTGCCCAGGGCAGCTACTTGGTGGACACGGACATGGACTACCGGGCCATTTTGAACAGCTTGGGGTCTGGCTCCTCCAGCCGGGTGGAGGTGTCGGTCACCATCCAGGAGGGTCTCACCGTCCGGCAGATCTTTGAGCTGCTGGAGAAGGAGGGGGTCTCCACCGTGGAGAAGCTCAACGACATGGCGGCCAACCACGACTATGCCTTCTCCTTCCTGGAGGACATCCCCCTGGGAGACCCCAACCGTCTGGAAGGCTATCTCTTCCCGGACACCTACAACTTCTACATGGGGGAGGACCCCAAGTATGTCATCAATAAGATGCTGGTGAACTTTGACAGCAAGGTGGATGACAGCATGCGGCAGAAGATCGCGGACAAGGGGTACACCATCCAGGAGCTCCTCACGGTGGCCTCCATGATCGAAAAGGAGACCGATGGCACGGACCGGACCACCATCGCCTCGGTCATCTACAACCGTCTGAACAACCCCGGCGCGGGGACAACGGGACACCTGAACATTGATGCCACCATCCAGTACGTGCTGCCGGAGGGGGAAATTGTCTCGGAAGAAGACTATTACACGGTGGAAAGCCCCTATAACACCTACCTGAACAAGGGACTTCCCCCCGGCCCCATTGCCAACCCCGGCCTGGAGTCCATTATGGCGGCGCTGAACCCCGAGAGCACCAATTATTACTATTACGCCCTGGGAGATGATGGGGTCCACCACTTCTTCACCTCGTACAGTGAGCACCAGGCCTTCCTGAACAGCTGATGGCCATGGAGAGAAAGCTGGAATTGCTGTCCCCCGCGGGGGACTGGGAGCGGCTGGAGATGGCCGTGGCCTATGGGGCGGACGCAGTCTATCTGGCGGGGGACACCTTTGGCATGCGCTCCTTCGCGGGAAACTTTTCCCCGGAGGAGCTCCGCCGGGCGGCGGACCTGTGCCGCCGCCGGGGGGTGGCCCTCCATGTGACCTGCAACACCATGCCCCGAAACCAGGAGGTGGACCGGCTGCCCCAGTGGCTGGCGTGGCTGGAGGACTGCGGCGTCACCGCCGTGATCCTGGCTGATGTGGGGGTGCTGGCCCTGGCCAAGCGGTATGCCCCGTCGGTTAAGATTCACATCAGCACCCAGGCCAGCATTGTGAGCTATCAGGCGGCCCGGGCCTGGCACGATTTGGGGGCCGACCGGGTGATCCTGGCCCGGGAGCTGACCTTGGAGGAGATCGCGGAAATCCGGGCCAAGACCCCGGCGTCCCTGGAGATCGAGACCTTTGCCCATGGCGCCATGTGCGTGTCCTACTCGGGCCGGTGCCTGCTGTCCAACTACATGACGGGGCGGGACGCCAACCGGGGGGCCTGCGCCCAGCCCTGCCGGTACCAGTATGCCCTGGTGGAGGAGAAGCGGCCGGGGGAGTACTTTCCCGTCTATGAGGATGAGAAGGGCACCTACATTATGAACTCCCGGGACATGTGCATGATTGACCACCTGCCTGACCTGATCGCGGCAGGGGTGGACTCGGTGAAGATTGAGGGCCGAGCCAAGTCGGCCTATTACGCGGCCATTGTCACCGGGGCCTACCGGCACTGCATTGACGACGTGCTGGCAGGGCGCCCCCTGGACCCCGTCTGGCGGGCGGAGGTGGAGAAGGTCAGCCACCGGCACTACTCCACGGGCTTTTTCTACGGCCAGCCCGGCCAGTTTACCCAGGACGCCCGGTATATCCGGGACTGGCAGGTGGTGGCGGAGGTCGTATCCTGTGACCAGAGGGGCCTGGCCACCGCCTCCCTGCGGAACAAGTTTGCCCAGGGGGACGCCATTGAGCTGGTGGGGCCCGATGTGCGGCCGGTGGCTTTTACGGCCCCCATGATGGCGGACGAGACCGGCGCTCCCCTGGAAGAGCCCCGGCATCCGCAGATGAAATTTCAGATTCAGCTGCCCTGTTACGCCCCGCCCCACTCGTTCCTGCGGGCCTGCCGGGAGAACTCGTAATCGGGCCGAACAGACACAAAACCCACCCCTGGCCAGGCGCAGCGCGCCTCGCCGGCGGTGGGTTTTTCCAAAGGGAGAAGAAGGGAGCGGGAAATGAAGCGGTATCTATCCAGTTTTACTTTGCCGTCCAAGACCGACCAGGAGTTTGCGCTGGGAAAAGCGGTCAACCGCAGGACTTGTTACCAGAATGTTTACCCTTTTGGCGTCTTTGGGGCGTGGGAGGAAACCCGTCTGGAGATGGAACCCATCACCATCCTCTATGGCGGCAACGGGTCTGGGAAAACCACCTTGCTCAACCTGATGGGGGACGCCCTGGGGTTGGAGCGGCGGAGTGTCTATAACCGGGCGGCGTTTTTCCAGAATTTTGTGGACCTCTGCCAGTGGGAGGGGGAGCGCCAGATGCCGGCGGGCAGCGCGGTGCTCACCAGCGACGACGTGTTCGACGACCTTCTGGACCTGCGGAGCCTCAATGAGGGCATCGACCTGGATCGGCAAGCCCTGCTGCGGGAATACAAGGACCTTCGGTCCCAGGGCTTTCAGCTACGCTCCCTCGACGACTATGGACACTTGAAAAAGGTCATCTCCGCCCAGCGGAACACGGGCTCAGCCTTTGTGCGCCAGGAGCTGGGGGGAGAGCTGCGGGGCAAATCCAATGGGGAGACCGCCCTGGCATATTTCACCAGCCGGGTGACGGAAGGGCGGCTTTATCTGCTGGATGAACCGGAGAACAGCCTCTCTGCGGACTACCAACAGGCGCTGGCGAGGTTTTTGGAGGACTCCGCCCGGTTTTACCGCTGCCAGCTGGTCATTGCCACCCACTCTCCCTTCCTGCTGGCCCTCAAAGGGGCCGCGGTTTATGATTTGGATGCCCAGCCCCCCTGCCGCCGCCCTTGGCGGGAACTGCCGGCGATGCAGACCTGGGCCGCGTTTTTCCGGGCCCATCAGGGGGAGTGGGAGGACGATAAGGAGGAGAACCATGAAACGCGATGAACTGGAACAATGCCTCAGGGGATGGAAGGTCCGCCTGCGGGATTCCGCCCACGACGTGGAGGAGATTCAGAGAAGGTTTTACGCCAGCAAGGGGGCGGCCGCGGTGCGAAGCCTGGAGAAGAACGGCTTTGCCGCCCATTACGCGGCCAGCCGGGCGGAGGCAGCTGCCCTGCTCCTCTCCCTGATCCCGGACGGGGCTGTGGTGGGGGTGGGGGACTCCCACACGATCTATGCCTTGGACTTAGATGAGAAACTGGCGGCCAAGGGCTGTCAGGCCATCCCCAGTATGGCGGCCCTCACCGGCACCAGCTATGACTGCAATCCCCCCGGCCATTACCGGGCCCCCACCCGGGAGGAGGCCCGGCGGATTTTGGCCGCCTACCTCACGGCGGATGTCTTCCTCCTGGGGGCCAACGCCATCACCATGACAGGAGAGATCGTCAATGTGGATGGCGTGGGCAGCCGGGTGGTGGGGGGCATCTATGGGCCCGAACGGATCGTTGTGGTGGCGGGAATCAACAAGCTGGTCCCGGACGAGCGGGCGGCCCGGGAGCGGATTGCCTTTGTGGCGGCCCCCATGAATAACCTGAAGTATGATCGGGCCTGCGCCTGCGTCAAAACGGGGTGCTGTCCCAGCTGCGATGCGCCCAACCGCATCTGCAATGTCACCACCATCCTGCACAAAAAGCCCATGCGGTCGGATTACCATGTGATCCTGATTGGGGAGAGCCTGGGCTTTTGAGGGGTGTGCGTTTGGCGCATCCATAGAAATAGGAAACGCAAACACCGGCCGGTTGGCCGGTGTTTGCGTTGGGTGGGGTCCAGAGGTCAGGGCAGACCCAGGGCAGAGAACAGGGAGAAGATCGAATAGAGCGTGAAACATGCGGAGATGACAGAACAGATGCCGTCGCCCACGCTCTTCTGTTTGATTGCTTGGTAGGTAAACTGAGAAAAGACACCGCCGAAAAAGAGGAGGTTCAAGGCTGCGTCCCCCATGTCGTCCAAGGGAACAAAGATTTTTAAGAGGCAAAAGAGAATGAAAAAGGCACAGCGGGAGACGCTGGCGCTCTCCAATTTGATGAGTCTGCCGCGCTCATCCTCTGCCGCATTTTCCGCCCGGCTTTTGGCGAGAATTTCGTCTCGATTCATAGGAGGACCTCCTTTTTGACAAGTCTACTTGGTATACCTATTATAGCATACCAAGTAAACTTGTCAACCTATTTTGCAAAGTTTTCTGTGCAGAATACGGGAAGCCAGGCGTGGGCGGCAGGGGAGGCCGTGGAGCGGAAACGGAGGGGCTACGGGCCCAGAAAATTGCGCTCAGGGAGCACTGAGCAGGATGTCCAGGTCTTTGAGAGAGACATCCATTTTCCGGGCGATCTCCTCCGGCGTCATACCGGCGGCCTGGAAGCGGCGGATGACCAGTTTCATGGACTCTCCCACCTCGATGAGGTGGCCGTCCAGGTCGTAGAACCGGATCACCCGCTGGCCCCAGGGATGTTCCACCACCCCGCCCAGGGTTTGCAGGTGGGGATAGGCCCGCAGCTTTTGGAGGAATCCATCCAGGTCCTCCGTTTCAAAGGCCAGCTCCATGTTGTTGGGCTGGGGGTGAATCTGCGCCCGGGAGAGTCCCGTCAGCCAGTGGAAGTCCTGCTGAAGGGAGAGCCCGCAGGTAAAGGTGAGATTCCTGCCGTAGTCCTGGTAGAGCTCCAGGCCGAAAAGGTCCTCATAAAAGGCCCGGGCTGCGTGGATCTCCGCCACGGAGAGGACGGTGGTGAATGCTTTCATAGGGTACCTCCTGCTGTGTGTTTTCCCCATTTTACAGGGAAGCCGGGGAAATGGCAACCTGAATTTCCGTGAGGAACTCCGCCTCCTGGACGGTGTCCCGGTTGTCGATCTCATAGAGCTCAAAGGGGGTTCCCGCCAGGGTCAGGCCATGGGAGGCGGCGTAGGCCAGGACCTCCTGGACCCTGGAGCGGTTCTGCTGGTAGCTGCCCTGGTAGAAATAGGATAGGTAGACCCCGGCGGGCAGCACAAAGTCGTAGTCGGCCGCGTCCTCCTCCAGCACGGAGAAGACGGCGTCGTAGACATTGGGAATGCCCTGCATCAGTTCATCCATGGCCAGAAATGCCCCGAAGGTCTGGTTGCCGAAGTCCCGGATTTTGTCCTCATGCTTTCGGTGGAGCTTTTTCATCACGAAGTCCATCTCCTCATCCCGGGTGATGTGGGCGCTGAACTGGACGCAGGGGCGCTGGGGGAGGGTGCGGAGGGTGATGGCGCCGGGGACAATGCTCCGGGCCTCCGTCAGGGTGGCGATCCGCCTTTGGAGCAGGCGGGCCTTGGTTTGCAGCTCCTGGATTTGGGCCTGGACCAGGGCCTGCTCCTGGCGTAGCAGCGCCAGGGTGTGGTCCACGGTCTGCCCTTCCAAATAGTCTTTGATCTGCTGCATGGAAAAATCCAGCCGGCGCAGGTCCCGGATGACGTTGAGCTTGTACATGTCCTTCAAATTATATAAGCGGTAGCCGTTGGTATCCCGGCGCGGTTTGAGGATCCCCAGTTTCTCGTAGTAGCGCAGGGAGTCCACACCGATGCCATATAGCCGTGCGATCTCGTTGATTTTATAGTAATCTTTCACAAAAAACACCTGCTTAATTTATTTGAAATGATGGATGGAATGGCCTTGACTCTGGTATTATACCAGAGTTTATACTCAAAATAAAGAGAGCCCTTCCCAGGGATTTGATTGAGTAAAACCGAAAGCGAGGCGCATCGTTATGTCAAAAAAGGAACAAGTGATTCAGGAGCTGAACCGGGTGATTTCTTTGATCCATACGGATATTCAGGCGATTTCTCCCGCAGAGAAGAAACAGATGGTAGAGGAGACCGTGGAGCATTTCAACCACTATGTGAGCCCCGGCTGGCTGGCCTACCGCAAGTCGGTCTCTTCGGACTCTGAGGCGGGGGCCGTGTTGGAGTGGCAGGATGAAGGCGCCTACTGCTATGGCCTCAATGGGGAACAGTTTATTGACTGCCTGGGCGGCTTCGGCATCTACACCTGCGGCCACAGAAACCCGGAGATTCTGGACGTGGTGAAAGCCCAGCTGGACCATCAGGCCCTCCACTCCCAGGAGCTGCTGGACCCCCTGCGGGGCTACCTGGCCAAGGCCATGGCGGACATCACCCCCGGGGAGCTGCAGTACTGCTTCTTCACCAACGGCGGCGCCGAGGCGGTGGAGATGGCCCTGAAGCTGGCCCGGATCGCTACCGGCGGCCGGTGGTATATCTCCACCGTGGGGGCCTTCCACGGCAAGTCCATGGGCGCGGTGTCCATGGGCGGCAAGGGGACCTACCGCACCCCGTACACCCCCATGATCCAGCAGGTGCAGCACGTGGAGTACGGCGTAGCCGAGGACATCCGCAAGGCCATAAGAAACCTCCAGGCTGTGGGCGAAAAGGTGGCCGCGGTGATTTTAGAGCCCATCCAGGGGGAGGCCGGGATCATTGTGCCCCCCGAGGGCTACCTCCAGGAGGTCCGGGAGATCTGTGACGAGACCGGCGTGGTGCTGATCTTTGACGAGATCCAGACGGGCATGGGCCGCACCGGCACCATGTGGCGGTGCCAGGCGGAAGGGGTCACACCCGACATCATGACCTATGGCAAGGCCTTTGGCGGCGGCATTATGCCCATCACCGGCATCATCTGCAAGCCCAAGCTGTGGGTCCAGGAGATCATTGACAACCCCTGGCTGCTGGGCTCCCCCACCTTTGGCGGCAACCCCGTGTGCTGTGCTGCGGCCCTTGCCACCATCAAGTATATGCTGGAACATGATATCCCTGGTGTCTGCAAGCGGAAAGGGGAGGTCCTGAAAGCCGGTCTGGAGGCCCTGGCCAAGAAGTATCCCAAGATCATCCAGGCGGTTCGCGGCCTTGGCCTGATGCTGGCGGTGGAGTTCCACACCAGTGAGATGGGCTATGCGTGCGCCAAGGGCATGTTTGCCCGGAAGGTACTCACCGCCGGGACCTTGGTCAACGCCAAAACCATTCGGTTTGAGCCCGCGGCAGTCATCTCCGAGCAGGACATCCAGGATGTGCTCTCCCGCATGGATGAGGCCCTGGCGGACACCCAGAAGGCGTTTGGCCTGGAATAACGGAATACGGCGTCCTCTCCTCTGGGGAAAAGAGGAAAGGCACCAGAAGGCCCGGCGGCGCACCGCGCTGCCGGGCCCCCTTGACAAAGAGGAGGGGAGAGCGCCCAGGGAAAATTTCCAGCCGGGAGCCCTTGACAGGGGAAAAATCCGTGATAAAATGAAAAAGCGATAGGATATCTGGCGATGAGGAAGCCCATGTGCCATGGCCGCCCAAGCGAGAGGGGAAGCGGTGAGAGCCCCTTGGCCCAGCCCGGTACAGCGCCACTTCCGAGCCGCCCGGGAGGACCGGGCCGGGCCATTCCCGTTACAGGATGAACCGAGAGGCAGAAGGCCGCCAGGCATTCTGTGAATTAGGGTGGTACCGCGAAGTAGTTTACTCCGTCCCTGAACAGGGAGGGAGTTTTTTTATTTTATTTTTCTGAGACATCGGAGGTATGTTTATGCATAAGTACTACGGTTTGAACGAGCTGCGGGAGATGTTCCTGACTTTTTTTGAGTCCAAGGGCCACCTCCGCCTGCCCAGTTTTCCCCTGGTGCCGGAGAACGACCCGTCCCTGCTGCTGATCAACGCCGGCATGGCCCCCATGAAGCCCTGGTTCAAGGGGGAGGAAGAGCCCCCCAGGAAGCGGGTGTGCACCTGCCAGAAGTGCATCCGCACCGGCGACATTGAGAACATCGGCCACACCGCCCGCCACGGAACCTACTTTGAGATGCTGGGGAACTTCTCCTTTGGGGATTACTTCAAGCACGACGCCATTCAGTGGACCTGGGAGTTCCTCACCGACCCCAAGTGGGTGGGTCTGGAGGCGGACCGGCTCTATCCTTCGGTCTACCTGGAGGACGACGAGGCATTCAACATTTGGCGGGATGTGGTGGGGATTCCCGAGGATCGGATCTACCGCATGGGCAAGGAGGACAACTTCTGGGAGCACGGCTCCGGCCCCTGCGGCCCCTGCTCCGAGGTCTACTATGACCGGGGGGAGGCCTTCGGCTGCGGCAGCCCTGACTGCAAGCCCGGCTGTGACTGCGACCGGTATATGGAGGTCTGGAACAACGTCTTTACCCAGTTTGACAACGATGGGGAGGGCCACTACACCGAACTGGCCCAGAAGAACATTGACACGGGCATGGGCCTGGAGCGGCTGGCTGTGGTGTGCCAGAATGTAAACTCCCTGTTCGATGTGGACACGGTGATGAACATCACCAACAAGGTCTCTGACATCACCGGCGCCCATTACGGGGACAGCGAGGCCAGCGACGTGTCCCTGCGGATCATCACCGACCACATTCGCTCGGCCACCTTTATGATCTGCGATGGGGTGCTGCCCTCCAACGAGGGGCGGGGCTATGTGCTGCGCCGGCTCCTCCGCCGGGCGGCCCGCCACGGCAAGCTGCTGGGGGTGAATGAGCCCTTCCTGTATCAGATCATCGACACCGTCATCCATGAGAATGAGGGGGAGTACAAGGACCTGCGGCAGAAGCAGGACTATATCACCAAAGTCATTCGCACCGAGGAGGAGAACTTTGCCAAAACCATCGACGGGGGCATGAAGATTTTCTCCGAGCTGCTGGCCGAGCACAAGGCCAAGGGGGAGACCCAGTTTGCCGGCAGCGACGCCTTTAAGCTCTATGACACCTACGGCTTCCCGGTGGACCTCACCGAGGAGATGGTCCGGGACGAGGGGATGACCCTGGACCGGGCGGGCTTTGACCAGGAGATGGAGGCCCAGCGGGTCCGGGCCCGGAAGGCCCGGGAGGCCCTGGGGGACCTGGGCTGGTCCGGCGTGGAGTTTGGCAAGGAGGTGCCCGCCACGGTCTTTGATGGCTATGCCCAGACCACCCTCACCGGAGCCAAGGTGCTGGCCATTGTGGCGGAGGACACCCTGGTGGATGAGATCATTCCCGGGGTGGAGGCCATTGTGGTGCTGGACCGCACCACCTTCTATGCGGAGATGGGCGGCCAGGTGGCCGACCACGGCACCCTGGCCAAGAGCGGCCCCGAGGGCGGTCTGTTCCAGGTGACCGACGTGCAGAAGAACAAGGGCGGCAAATACATGCACTATGGCAAGCTCACCCAGGGGAGCCTGAAGGTGGGCGATGTGGTCACCACCGCGGTGGACCCGGTGCGCCGGGCGGCCATTATGCGGGCCCACACCGCCACCCATCTGCTGGACAAGGCTCTGCGCACCGTGCTGGGGGACCATGTCCACCAGGCCGGCTCCCTGGTGGAGCCCGACCGGCTGCGTTTTGACTTCACCCATTTCTCCGCCCTGACCGCAGAGGAGCTGGCCCAGGTCAGCGCCATGGTCAACGAGGCCGTCCTGGAGGGCTACGACGTGGTCACCGAGGAGCTGCCCATCGAGCAGGCCAAGAAGAAAGGGGCCATTGCTCTCTTTGGCGAGAAGTACGGCGACGTGGTCCGGGTGGTGGACATGGGTGAGGGCTACTCCGTGGAGTTCTGCGGCGGCACCCACCTGTCCAACACTGCCAAGGTGGGGGTCTTCCACGTGAGCAGTGAGTTCTCCGTGGCCTCCGGGGTGCGCCGGATTGAGGCCACCACCGGCAAACTCTCCCTGGAGGTTATGAACCGGAATCAGGAGCTGCTCTTTGAGGCGGCTGCGGCCATGAAGGCCAAGCCCGGCGAGCTCCGGGAAAAGGCCAAGGCGGCCATGGCGGAGATCAAGCAGCTGCACCAGGTGATCGAAAAATTTGAGGCGGAGGCCTCCCTGGGCCAGGCCCGCCAGTTCCTGATGGCGGCCAAGGATGTGGGAGAGCTGAAGGTGCTCACCGCCCACCGCCCAGGGATGGATGGAAACGCCCTGCGGCAGATGGGGGATTTCCTCCGGGACAAGGAGCCCAATGTGGTGGCGGTGCTGGCCTCCACCAACGAGGAGAAGATCACCTTCCTGGCCGTCTGCGGCAAGCAGGCCATCGCCAAGGGCATCAAGGCCGGGGACCTGGTGAAGAGTGTCTGCGCCCTCTGCGGCGGCAAGGGCGGCGGCAAGCCGGACAGCGCCATGGGCGGCGGCAAGGACCTGCTGAAGCTGGACGACGCTCTGGCCTCGGTGGACGACTTTGTGGCCGTGAAGCTGGGCCTGTGAGGGGGCGGAACCATGCTGCTTGACTTTGCCAAAATTCCAGTGGAGCCTGTGGCCAATATGCGGGGCGGCCAGGGGACCGTGCTGCTGCAGAAAACGGTCCAGGGACCGGTCAAGGTGATGCGGGGGGTACTGCCTCCCGGGGCGACCATTGGAATGCATTCCCATGAGACCAATTGTGAAGTGATCTATATTCTATCGGGCACCGGCCAGGTCCTCTGTGACGGGGTGCAGGAGCCGCTGGGCCCTGGCGCTTGTCACTACTGCCCCAAGGGCCATGGGCACAGTCTCCAAAACACAGGCCCCCTTCCCTTGGAGTTCTTTGCCGTGGTGCCCGAGGCGCCATAACCCCGATATTCATAGAAAGGAGCGCGATACCATGAGCGACTGTTTGTTTTGTAAAATCGCCGGGGGAGAAATTCCCTCCCAAAAGGTCTATGAGGACGAACTGGTCTATGCCTTTTATGACATTGATCCCCAGGCACCCACCCATTTCCTGGTGATTCCCAAGGCCCACATTGCATCCTGCGGGGAGATTACGGCGGAAAATTCCGCCGTGGTGGCCCACTGCTTTGAGGTGATTTCCAAGGTCACCAAGGACCTGGGCATTGCCCAGTTCCGGGTGGTCTCCAACTGTGGAGAGCAGGCGGGGCAGAGCGTGTTCCACCTGCACTTCCACGTGCTGGCGGGACGGGACATGACCTGGCCGCCGGGATGAAAAACAGGAGCGCCCCAGCTTTGCCGGGGCGCTCTCCAATCAGAATAGGGTTTGCCGAACCTGGACAGCGGAAGGCTGGGAAAAGGTTTGCGGGGGCGCCCTGGCCCAACTGGTGCCAGGGTGTCTCTTTTTCAGGGTGAAGTGTGGGGAAAATTGCAACTATATGGTGGTAATATTGCGGGGAAAAGCGACAAAATAGTAGCCTTTTCTTGAGGTGTTGCACGATGTATTTTCCTCGGATTGAAGACCTGCGCATTGACAGTGACAGGAAACAGTATGAAGTTGCGGCATACCTCCACTTGAACCGGGAGGTGTACCGGCGCTACGAGAAAGGCGAGCGGGAGATTCCCGTGTGGGCGGTGATTCAGCTGGCCCGGCTGTATGGAACCAGCACGGACTATATCCTGGGCTTGTCAGACCGGCGATGATTCTATTGTGGTTTACCGCAGGGGTGGTGCCCGCTGTCCTGCTGGGGGTGTATCTGCCCTGGAGTGCCTGGGTGCTGCCGGTGGGCTTGGGCAGCCTGGCGGCGGGATTTTTGTTCAAAGGGCTGAAAAAATGGCCCCCTCTGCGCCGGTTCCTCTTTGGGGCCGGGGCGATCTTGGTGTGGCTGGCGGTGTACAGCGCGCTCTTTCAAGCCCCGGCACAGGACTTGGAGCACCGCACCATCCGAATGGAGGCCGTGGTGACCCAGTGGCCGGAGGAGACCGACTACGGGGTTCGGGTGCCGGTCCGGGCGGGGGAGAGGGAGGGCCGGAAGGTGTCCGCGCTGTTTTATGGACCGGCGGACCTGGCGGACCTGCGCCCGGGGGACCGGATATCCTGCGTGGCCCGCTGTACCCCGGCGGAGGAGCTGGGGGGAGAGGAGAGCCTGTACTACCCCTCCCAGGGTATTTTGCTTCGGATGAAGGGATATGGCCAGGTAATGGTGACCCGGGGGGAGAGTAGTTCAGTCCGATATGCCCTGACCATTCTGGCCGGGGAGATCCGGGCCGTGCTGGACCAGCTGTATCCCCCCAGGGAGGCTGGGTTTCTCCATGCCCTTCTCACAGGGGATAAGACCGGCCTGGAGGAGACCGACCGGAACAACCTCAACCGCGTAGGGCTGGGGCATGTGGTGGTGGTTTCTGGCCTTCATGTGACCTTTTTAATGGGGTTTTTGACGTTGTTTCTGGACCCAAAGAAAAAGGGACAGCTGGGGCTTCTCCTGCTGATCCTGGTGCTCTTCTGCCTGATGACGGGCAACGGACCGGGGACGGTGCGGGCCACCGTCCTCTGTGCCATGGCCCTGCTGGCCCAGCAGCTGGGGCGGGACTACCACAGCCTCACCGGCCTGTGCGCAGCACTGTTGGTGCTTCTGGCGGCCAACCCTTATGCGGCGGCCAACGCGGGTCTGCAGTTCTCCTTCCTGTCCACCTTGGGCATTCTGCTCTTTGGACAGCGGTGGAGCAAGGCCTGGCTGGCACAGGTCCCCAAAAGGGCCCGGCGGTGGGCCGCCCCCTTTTTCGGGGTGGCCGCGATCAGTCTGGGGGCCATGGTGTTTACCGTGCCGCTGTCTGCGGGGTATTTTGGGCGGTTTTCCCTCATCGCCCCCCTGACCAATCTCATGACCAGCTGGGCGGTTACCCTGGCCTTTGTGGGCGGGGCACTGTCCGTGGCGGTGGGGGCGGTGGTGTTCCCGCTGGGGCAGGGCTTGGCGGCGCTGGTGGGATTTCCCATCCGCTTTTTCCTGGGCTGCGCGGCCCAGGCCAGCCGGCTGGGCCTGGCCTCGGTGGACCTGGACCGGGGGTACTACGCCCTGTGGGCCCTGTTTGTCTATGGCGTTTTTCTGCTGTATTTGTTGGCGCCGGTGCCTGGAAAGCGCCCGGTTGTGCCGGTGTGCGCCTGCGTGGTGACCCTGTGCCTGTCCGCGCTGCTCACTGCCAAGACGGTTCAGCGGCAGGACCTGGCCCTGACGGTGCTGGATGTGGGCCAAGGGCAGAGCGTGGTGGTGACCTCGGGGCATGCCCGGGCCCTGATCGACTGCGGCGGAACCCGGGACCCGGGGGACACCGCGGCCACCTATTTGCAGTCGTTGGGGCGGAGTGAGCTGGACCTGCTCATTCTCACCCATTTTCACGCGGACCACGCTGGCGGGGTGCTGGAGCTCATGGACCGGGTGAAGGTCCGGGCCCTGGCGGTCCCCGACGTGGACCGGGACAACCCGCTCCGGCAGGAGATTACAGCCCGGGCGGCGGCGAAAAATATTCCCGTTTACTATGTGACGGAGACCAGCCAAGTGACCCTGGGCCGGGCGGAGATCACCTTATATCCGCCAGTGACAGCGGGGAAGGACGCCAATGAGCAATGCCTGTCCGTCCTCTGCGCCAGGAAGGGATGGGAGGCGCTGCTGACCGGGGATATGCCGGCGGCGGCCGAGGCCAAGCTGGTGGCCCGGGAGAACCTGCCGGAAGTGGAGGTCCTGGTGGCGGGACACCACGGCTCCAAGCAGTCAACCAGTCAAGCCCTGCTGGAAGCGGTTGCCCCGGAGACGGTGGTGATCTCCGTGGGGCAGAATACCTACGGACATCCCGCGCCGGAGACCCTTGCCCGGCTGTCGGCGGCGGGGGCCCAGGTGTACCGCACCGACCGGCAGGGCGGGATCACCGTGTATGCCCAGAGTGGGGAGGAAACGTGATGGCAAAAAAATATGAGAAAAATCCGGGGCAGGAGGCTTACCGGCAGTTCAAGAAGGCACTTGCCCAGGGGACCTTGGGCTCTCTGTACATCTTTCATGGGGAGGAGGCCTATCTCCGGGACTACTATTTGGACCAGATGAAGGCCAAACTGATTCCCGCCGGAATGGAAAGCTTTAACTACCATCTCCTGCCGGGCAAGACCCTCACCGCCCAGCAGCTGGCGGAGACGGTGGATGCCCTGCCCATGATGAGCCAGCGCACCTTGGTGGTGGTCAGCGACTATGACCTCTTCAAAGCCCCCGAGGCCGAGCGGAACGCCATGACCCAGATTCTCTCCGATCTGCCGGAGTACTGCTGCCTGGTCTTTGTCTATGACACGGTGCCCTACAAACGGGATGCCCGCATGAAAAAATTGTCCGGGGTTATCCGGGACAAAGGGGCGGAGGTGGCCTTCGTCCGGCAGGGACAGAGTGATCTGGTGGACTGGATTGTCCGCCGGTTCCGGGCCTTGGGCCACGACATTGACACGGCGGACGCCCAATACCTGATCTTCCTCTGCGGTGACCTGATGAACGGCCTGATTTCCGAGATCGGAAAGATCGGGGCGTACGCCCAGAATCGCCGGGTCACCCGGCAGGACATTGACGCGGTGGCCATCCCCGTCATTGACGCGGTGGTGTTCCAGATGACCGATGCCCTCACCCGAAAGGAAATGGACCGGGCCTTTTCCGTGCTCCATGATCTGCTGCGCCTCCAGCAGGCCCCGATTATGATTTTAGCGGTGCTGGGCAAGCACTTCCGGCAGCTCTACACAGCCCGGGTGGCCCTGGAGTCTGGAGAGGGGAGCCGGTGGCTCATGGAACTGTGGGGGATGCGGTCGGCCTATCCGGCGGACAAGCTGATGGAAGGGGCCCGCCGCCATGGGCTGGACTGGTGCCGCCTGGCCATGCGCCGGTGCGCGGAGACCGACCTGGCTATGAAGTCGGTGTCTGGGGCCGACGCCAAGGAACTGCTGGTCTCCCTGGTGCTGGAGCTGGCGGCAGGAGGGACAGCATGCTGAAAATCCGGGAGGCCATTGTAGTGGAGGGCCGATATGACAAAAACACCCTGTCCCAGCTGGTGGACACGGTGATTTTAGAGACGTCGGGCTTTGGGATTTTTAAGGACCGGGAGACCCTGGCGCTGCTGCGGAAGATCGGGGCGAAACGAGGGCTCATTCTGCTCACCGACAGCGACGGCGCGGGATTTGTGATCCGCAATTACTTGAAAGGCGCCCTCCCTCCGGAACAGGTCAAGCATGCCTATATCCCAGACTGCTTTGGAAAGGAAAAGCGAAAACGCCGGCCGGGGAAGGAGGGAAAGCTTGGTGTGGAGGGGATGTCTCCCACAGTACTGGAGACCGCCCTGCGCCGGGCGGGGGCGACCATTTTGGGGGAAGAGACCACCCCGTCCGCTCCTCTGCTGACCAAGGCGGATCTGTTTGCCTGCGGCCTGTCCGGGGGGGCGGGAAGCAGGGAGAAACGGCAGGCTCTGCTGCGTAAGCTGGGTCTGCCCGCCCACCTGTCCCCCAACGCCATGCTGCCGGTGCTCTCCGCGCTGTATGACCGGCAGACCCTGCTGGAGGAGATGCGAAAGCTGTGACGTAAGTTACACAATTTGACGAAAAAACTACAAAATATATGGGGAAAAGGGGTTTACAAAACACCAGATGTGGTGTAAAATAAACCTGCTTAGATGGACAAGCTTTTGTTGGTCTAAGATCAATTTTTAACGACCATGCGCTTTCCCAGAAGGCGCGGATGATGGAGGAATACAGTTATGAGCAAGTATGTCTGCAGTGTTTGTGGTTATGTGCATGAGGGCGATCAGCCCCCCAAGGAATGTCCCCAGTGCAAGGCGCCTGCCAGCAAGTTTGTGGAGCAGGGCCCCGAGATGAGCTGGGCCGCGGAGCACGTGGTGGGCGTGGCCCAGGGTGCGCCCGAGGATATTATGGAGGACCTGCGGGCCAATTTCAATGGAGAGTGCACCGAGGTCGGCATGTACCTGGCCATGAGCCGGGTGGCGTATCGGGAAGGCTATCCCGAGATCGGGGAGTATTGGCGCCGGGCGGCCTTTGAGGAGGCCGAGCATGCCGCCAAGTTTGCCGAGCTGCTGGGCGAGGTGGTCACCGACTCCACCAAGAAGAACCTGGAGATGCGTGTGGAGGCTGAGAACGGCGCCACCGCCGGCAAGGTGGATCTGGCCACACGGGCCAAGAAGCTGAACCTGGACGCCATCCATGACACCGTCCACGAGATGGCCCGGGACGAAGCCCGCCACGGCAAGGCGTTCGAGGGCCTGCTGAAGCGTTACTTCGGCAAGTAATTTCTACCGTTTTGAGGGTGGGCAGAGATGCCCGCCCTCTTTATTTGCTGGAAAAAGGTGAAACCTTCTATCTGCATTTTCCCGCGAAATATAATAAAGTGGATTTTGGAAAAGGCCGGGGCAATGGAGCCCGGCCTTTTTCTGCTGTGCCTTTGGAGCCTGTGGTACGGGAGAGACAGGGCCGGGCTATCTGCTGTCGAGGCCTGTGCCGGCTGCTATCCCCGCTGTATGAGGTGGGCTATGATGCTCTGGATGAGCTGTAAGTCTCTCTCACTGAGCAGGTCCAATCCGGAAACCACGTGTTTCTTCAGGTTGGGGTTGCCCATGGACGGATCGAAGAACTCAGCGGGCGTGATCTGAAAATAGTCACAGATGGCGAAGAGTTCTGTCAAGGAGGGCAACGATTTACCGGAGCTGATGTTATTGATATATCCCCTGCTGTGACCAAGGTCATAGCTCATTTGGTACTCTGAGATTCCCTTTGCCATACGAAGCTGTGTAATCCGTTCCCGAACGAAATTGATATCCACCCAATCGCCTCCCCTCGTAACAAGGATAGCCGGGGAGGAGGGGAGAAGATACCTTTTTGAGACTTGAATTCTCTTGATTCGCCCGCGGAAAGATGTTATTATAGTTTTGTAGATGTCGAAAATGGAAAAATAACGTCTTAAAAACGCTTATTCTGAAAAAAACGGGAGGTGGAATGGGCCTCCGGGGAGAAACGTGAGCGTAGGGGAGGAAAATATGAGACGGTTCCTGACAGGCTGGCTGGTGTGTGCGCTGTTGTGCACGCTCTGCGCCTGCGAAAACGCAGCGGGGCAGGCCGATTTGCAGTCCATACAGAAAGCGGATGTGAGGGAGCTGTATGAGGCGCTCTATTCCGACGTTGCGGAAGCAGAGGATACCTATGTGGGGAAGTCCTATGCGTTTCTGGGCGCGGTCAAGTCCCTTTCCTCCGGGCATGGAGTGATCGCATTGAAGGATTTTAGGGATCATGTTACATACGGCAATGGAATCCGAGCCCATTTTTCCAAACAGACCTTGGGAGAACTGCGCTGTGATGAGATGGTTTGGATTGCTGGGACGATAGCGGGCTTTTCCTGTGAGGATGGTACGATCCTTTTAGATCCTGCCTACTATATAGAAACCCCGGTGTTCACGGTGACAGGGCGGATCAGCGCGTTGGCGCGGGATCAGGCGGGGCGGCCTTACGTTTTGTTGGAGCAGGCTGAGGTCTCGGAGCTTGGAGAGGAGATGACAGTGGCGGTGTTTCTGCCGGAGGAGGCATGTGGGGCTTGGAAGGAAGGGGATCAGATGCAGGTCACCGGGGCCATGAGCTGGAAAGGGGCCCCGGGGGTGGCGCTGTCCGACGGGTATTTCTACCATGCTGTACTGGCGAAATGACGTTAGACCATGCTGCCTGACCTGAGAAAAGCGGGTTGACAGTGGGGGCGGGACATAGTATCCTTTCTGTTGAAGAACTGGAGTTATTCCGCTTTGATTCAGAGAAAAAGGAGAAACGCATGATGGAAAACAATGCACCCGGCAGGGGAAAATTGAAGGTGACAGGCATTATCTATACCGTTCTGGGTGCCCTGTCCATTTTGGGGTCCTTGCTTATTTTGGGGGCCGGCGGCCTGCTGCTTGCCAGTGATAACGATGTGGGTCTGGTCCTGGGGGCCGCGGCCGGCGTGTTCAGCGTCCTCGGCGCGGTCCGTGGGGTGTTCTACCTGGTGATCGGCATCCTGGGCATCCGAAACTGCGGCCGGCCGGAGAACTGCGGGGCCAACTTTGTGCTTGGGGTGATTGTGCTGGTGCTGGTGGTGATCGGGCTGGTGGTCAATGTGGCCGTGTCCGGCCCCACCGGTGCGGCGTACAGTGTGGTGGGACTGGTGCTGTCCATCCTCTACCTCCAGGGCGCCAAGCAGAATCGGGACGCATGGAAAGCGGCCCAATCATGAAACCGTTGCATGGAAAACCGTGTGCCCGGCTTGGGGACACGGTTTTTCTTTCCCCGGGGAGAGGCGTTGATTTTTTGGGGAAAGGTTGGTACAATACTTTAGTATGCGATGCTGCTGATTCAGCGGGGCAGTACCCTGCGGCAAAGGATGTGACGGGATGAAACTGCTGGTGATTGACGGGAATTCCATTGTGAACCGGGCCTTTTTTGGAATGCACCCCCTGAACAACAGGGAGGGGTTTCCCACCCATGCCATTTTTGGATTTTTGAATATCCTGCGGCGGATGGAGGAAGAAGTGGACCCTGACGGTGTGTGTGTGACCTTTGACCGGAAGGAGCCCACCTTCCGGCACCTGGCCTACGCAGACTACAAGGCCCAGCGGAAGGGAATGCCCGAGGAGCTGGCGGTGCAGATGCCGGTGCTGAAAGAGGTGCTGGATGCCATGAACATCCCCTGCTATGAGCTGGCCGGCTGGGAGGCGGATGACCTGATCGGCACCATCTCCCGCCGGTGCGAGGCCGCTGGTTGGGACTGCCGGGTGGCCACGGGGGACAAGGACTCCCTGCAGTTGGTCACGGACCATACCTACGTGGAACTGGTTACCACCCGCATGGGAAAGACCACCACCCAGGAGATGGACCCCGGCGCGTTTCGGGCGGCCTACGGCTTTGCCCCGGCCCAGATGGTGGACCTGAAGGCCCTGATGGGAGATTCTTCGGACAACGTCCCCGGGGTTCCGGGGGTGGGGGAGAAAACCGCCCTGACCCTGCTCCATGAAAACGGCACCCTAACAGAGATATATGCCCGTCTGGAGGCGGGCACCCTGGAGGCCAAGCCCGGGGTGAAAAAGAAGCTGGAGGCGGGCAAGCAGAGCGCCTTTCAGTCCTACGACCTGTGCACCATCCGCTGCGATGCGCCCCTGGATTTTGTCCCCGAACAGGCGCTGCGCCGCCCGGCGAACAGGGGGCTGCTGCGGGAGCTCTTTCTCCGCCTGGGTTTTCAGAAGCTGATGGAGCAGATGGGGCTGGACCAGGAAGAGGCCGTGCAGGGTTCCCAGGCGGCGGTCCGCCAGGCGGAGACCGTGGAGCAGGTGACCGAGGAGGCCCGCTGGCGGGACCTGCTGGCCCAGTGGCGGGGACAGACGGTGGCGGTGCTGACGCTGCCGGACCTGTCCGCTCTGGTGGTGTGCTGGGACCAGGGGGAACAGGCGGCGCTGTTTCGGGAGGAGACCCTGCCTACGTACGGTTCTTTTTTGCGGGAATTCTTCTGCCCGGAGATTGTTAAGCTGGGCTACCATATAAAAGATGTGATGAGCCGGGGGCTGGACCGGGGGTGGCAGGCCCAGGGCTTTGTGTTTGACGGGGCCATCGCGGCCTATCTCCTGGCCCCCACCGACGGAAGCTATGAGCTGGACAAGTTGGGCGCCCAGTATTTCCAGAAAACCTTACCCCCTGCCAAGGAATATCTGGGGGCGAAGGTCTGGAAGGACGCGGCGGGGGCCCAGGCGGCCGGGCAGGTCATGGCCAGCCATGCCGCCCTGCTGTTTGCCCTGTATGCGCTGCTTCCGGAGAAGCTGGCGGCGTTTGGACTGACGAAGGTGTATGAGGACATTGAGCTCCCCCTGTGTCCGGTGCTGGCGGAGATGGAGCAGGCGGGGATGCTGGTGGACGAGCAGGCCCTGGCCCAGTTTGGGGCGGGGCTCACCGCCGGCATTGCCGCCCTCCAGGAGGAGATTTGGGCCCAGGCGGGGGAGGAATTTAATCTGAACTCCACCCAGCAGCTGGGCCGGGTTCTCTTTGAGCAGCTGGGCCTGCCCCCGGTGAAAAAGACCAAGACAGGGTACTCCACCAGCGCCGAGGTGCTGGAGAAACTCCGCCCCCATCATCCCATTATCGACTTGATTCTGGAGTACCGCCAACTGACCAAGCTCAACTCCACCTATGTGGAGGGGCTGTCCAAGGTCATTGCCGGGGACGGGCGGATTCACACCTGCTTTCAAAACACCGTCACCGCCACCGGACGGCTGTCCTCCACGGAACCCAACCTCCAGAACATCCCTGTGCGCACCGAGCTGGGGGCGCAGATTCGGAAGATGTTCATTGCCCGGCCGGGATGGGTTTTGGTGGATGCGGATTACTCCCAGATTGAGCTCCGCCTCCTGGCCCACATGGCGGGGGATGAGAAGATGATTGAGAGCTTCCGCTCCGGGGAGGATATCCACGCCCGCACGGCCTCTCAGGTCTTTGGTCTGCCGGTGGAGGAGATCACCGGGGAGCTGCGCCGCCGGGCCAAGGCGGTGAACTTTGGCATCGTCTATGGGATCTCCGGGTTCTCTCTGGCCCAGGACATCGGGGTGAGCCGCCAGGAGGCCAGCGACTATATGGAAAAGTATCTGGAGACCTTCTCCGGGGTGCGGGCCTATATGGACCGGGTCAAGGAGCAGGCCAAGAAGGATGGCTACGTGGCCACCCTCCTGGGCCGCCGCCGGTGGCTGCCGGAGCTGAAGTCCTCCAACTACAATCTGCGGTCCTTTGGGGAGCGGGTGGCTCTGAACATGCCCATCCAGGGGACGGCGGCGGATGTGATGAAGCTGGCCATGATCCGGGTGGCTGCCCGGCTGAAGGCGGAGGGCCTGCAGGCCCGGCTGGTTCTCCAGGTCCACGACGAACTGATTGTGGAGTGTCCCCAGGAGGAGACAGAGCAAGTGAAGGCCCTGCTGACCCAGGAAATGGAGGGGGCCGGCCAATTTTCCGTCCCCCTGGTGGCTGAGGCCGGCGCGGGCCACAGCTGGGCCCAGGCCAAGGGCTGAGCCGAGGAAGGAACACCGGTCCTCTCCCAAGTGTGGGGGAGGCGAAGATTGGGAGGAAACGATACGATGGAATATCAGCTGGTCCCGATGGACCGTTCCCATCTGTCCGGGGTGGCGGAGCTGGAGCGCCTGTGCTTCTCTACACCCTGGAATGAGACCATGTTGGAGGAAGAGCTCTTCAACCCCACGGCTTCGTTCATTGTGGCCGAGGGGGCGGAGGGGGAGGTGTTGGGATACGCCGGCCTCCATGTGGTGCTGGATGAGGGATATATTGACAATGTGGCGGTGCGCCCATCCTGCCGCCGGCAGGGGATTGGAGACCGGCTGCTGGATGTGTTCTGCCGCTTTGGGCAGGCCCACCTGGCCTTTCTGACCTTGGAGGTCCGGCCCTCCAACCAGGCGGCGGTGGCCCTGTATTGCAAGCATGGCTTTCAGGAGGCGGGACGGCGAAAGGACTATTACCAAGATCCCACAGAGGACGCCCTTTTGCTGACCCGGACGTTCGTCCGATGACCCTGCGGGATTTGACCCTGCAGGAGCTCCACCACCTCCACCGGCATGAGCTGCGGGAGGCCTTTCCGCCGGAGGAATTGAAGCCTTTTGCCGCCATGAAAAAGCTCTACCGGGCCGGGGTCTATCACCCCGTGGGGGCCTGGGAGGGGGAGACGCTGGTGGGATACGCCCTGCTGTGGGAGGCCCCCCAGAGAAAGTATGTCCTGATTGACTACTTGGGGGTGACCGCCGCCCGCCGGAACGGCGGCCTGGGGGCAGAGCTCCTCCGGCTGCTGCGGGAGAAGTTTCGGTCTTGGGATGGGATCATCGTGGAGTCCGAGGCCCCGGAAGGGGGCCAAAGTGATGGCATACGCCAGCGGCGCATGAACTTTTACCGCCGGAATGGCTATACCTTTTTGCGGTATGACTGCATGCTCTTCGGCGTGCATTACCGGGTGTGCCTGTGCTCCCCCAACGGAAAGGGGAGCGAGGAGGCGACCATGGCGGCCCACCAGGCGCTGTACGGCAGCCAGTTTCCCGGGTGGGCCTACCGGCGGTTTATTCAGATCCCCCGGGACCCGGATGCCCCCCTCCAGCCCAAGGAGTCCTGGGCGGAGCAGAGGGGGCTGCCGGGGCTGGAAGAGGATGAGAAAGGACGAGAGCAATGATTATTTTGGCAGTGGAATCCTCCTGTGATGAGACTGCGGTGGCCCTGGTGCGGGACGGTCGGACCGTGCTGGCCGACTGCATCGCCTCCTCGGTGGAGATGCACCGGATCTATGGCGGGGTGGTGCCGGAGATTGCCTCCCGGAAGCACATTGAGGTGATTGCCCAGCTGGCAGACCAGGCCCTGGAGCAGGCGGGGCTGAGCCGGGGAGACATCGACGCGGTGGCGGTGACCTACGCCCCGGGCCTCATTGGCGCGGTGCTGGTGGGGGTGAGCTTTGCCAAGTCGGTGGCCTATGCCCTGGGGGTTCCCCTCATCCCGGTGCACCATGTGCGGGGACACATCGCAGCCAATTACCTGGCCCACCCCGACCTGGAGCCCCCCTTTGTCTGCCTGTGCGTGTCTGGGGGCACCTCTCTGCTGGTGGATGTGAAAGGGTACACGGAGATGGAAATTTTAGGCGCCACCCGGGACGACGCGGCGGGGGAGTGCTTTGACAAAATCGCCCGGGTGATGGGCCTGGGCTACCCCGGCGGAGCCCCCTTGGACCGGGCGGCCCAGGGAGGCAATGACAAGGCCTTTTCCTTGCCACGGGTGCACATACAGGACGCCCCCCTGGACATGTCCTTTTCCGGTCTAAAGACCGCCATGCTGAACCTGATCCACAATGCCCAGCAAAAAGGAGAGGAACTGCCTGTGGCGGATTTGGCGGCCTCCTTTTCCGCCGCAGTGAGTGAGGAGCTGGTTCCCCGGACCATGGCCGCAGCCCAGGCGAAGGGCTACGGCAAGGTGGCGGTGGTGGGCGGCGTGGCCGCCAACTCCCGCATCCGCCGGGATTTGGAGCAGGCCTGCCAGGCTGCGGGCTGTACCCTGTATCTCCCGCCGTTGAAGCTCTGCGGGGACAACGGCAGCATGATTGGCAGCCAGGGCTATTATGAATATCTGGCGGGGACCCGGGCCGGCACGGACTTAAACGCCTATGCCAACCGAGAAATTTCCCGGCCTTATGGGACGGGGACAGCCCCGGTTTTCCCCAGCCCTGTGGAAAAGTCGGTGGAAAGTGTGCATAACTCTTTGTAGAATTTTTTGCTGTTTTCAGAAAAAGAAGGGGCGGAATCCTTGGAAAATGGGGATTCCGCCCTGGTATACAACTGGTATAGCAAAAAAGGGTTGACGAAAGGGGACTTCTGTGATAAAATAATTTCTACCATTTGCTACTGTAGCGTAGTTGGTAGCGCAATTGATTCGTAATCAATAGGTCGCCGGTTCGAGTCCGGCCAGTAGCTCCAAGAGCGGTGCGTTCAGATAGAACGCACCGCTTTTTGTGTGGGGCTCCATGGACTGGGACGTTACCCTTGACAACGCTGCTGGCTGTGGACTATAATAAAAGAACAATTGAATGGGGAGCTGGCGCATGCCGGCTGAGAAAGGGCGTAATGCCGCCCTGACCCAGGAACCTGATCCGGATAATGCCGGCGTAGGAACCCCTCAGAAGGACCCTTCCAGGCATGGTGCCTGGGGGGCTTTTTTTGTGGCTTCCTCACCAACCAACAGGAGGAATGAAGGAATGCGTAATCGAAAACTGCAAATGCTTTGTGAAGGGGCCATTTTGGTGGCTCTGGCCCAGATTCTCAGTATGCTCAAGCTGTGGGAGATGCCCTGGGGCGGGTCCATCACTTTGGGGATGCTGCCCATTTTTCTCTTTGCCGTGCGCTGGGGGACCCGTTGGGGGCTGGTGGCGGGCTTTGCCTACGGCCTGCTCCAGGTGATGTTTGACGGAGGCTTTGCCATCAGCTGGCAGTCCATTCTGGGGGATTACCTGGTGGCCTTTACCGTACTGGGCCTGGCAGGTCTGGGAAGAGGCAGGGAAAAGGGGATTTTCCTGGGGACGGTCCTGGGGGGCGCGGCCCGGTTTGTGGTCCACTGGGTGGTGGGCGCCACGGTCTGGGCCATGTACATGCCTGATGCCTTTTTTGGAATGACCATGACCTCTCCCTGGCTGTACTCCCTGCTGTACAACGGCTTTTACATGCTCATCGACACCCTGCTGTGCCTGGTGATCTTTGCCCTCCTCTTCCGGCCCATGCATCAGTATCTCACAGGCGCGGACTTGCGGAAAACAACGGAACAATAATAAGAAACCGCCTGCGGAGCCTTCCGCAGGCGGTTTCTTGCAGGGAGAGACGCCTTCTGTTACAGGTCTCCGTTGGCGGGGAAAGGCTGCCGGGTGGCGGGATGCCGGTGCCGGTACTGGGAGGGGGTGAGTCCCATCTGCTTTCGAAAGCGTTTGCCGAAGTAGCTGGCGTCGCCAAAGCCACAGGCCTCCGCCACCTGGGCCACCGGGAGATCAGAGGTGAGCAGCAGGTGCAGGGCGTACTCCAGCCGGCGCTGGGTGAGGTATTCCATGGGAGACAGGCCCAGGACCCGGCGGAAGCAGCTCAGGCAGGTGTTCCGGCTGACGCTGGCCGCCTGGGCCACTTGGTCCAGGGTGAGCTTTTCCCGAAAGTGGGTCTGGAGGAAGGCGATCATCTGCTTGGCCCGGACCTGGTCCGTGCGCTGGGCGGCGGTGAGGTCGTGGCGGGGAAGCTGCTGGGCGTGCTCGGCGATGGCCTGCCACACCTGGCACATCAGGCGGTGGATGTGCAGCTCATAGGCCCCCGTCTCCGTCTGGCTCAGGGCGTAGGACTGGCGGAGCAGGTCCAGCATTTGCCGCTGCCAGGGGACCTGAGGGGAGAGGCACAGGCTGCGGAGCCCCTGGCTGCCCAGGAAGGGGGCCACGTATTTTTGGTAAATGACGCTCTGAGGCGGCGCCAGGAAGGCGGCGTCCATGATGACCGAGAACATCTCCGCGTCCGGGGTGTGGGAGGCGGGCTGGGCCATGTGGAGGATGTTGGCGTTTTTGAAGATGCCCTGGCCGGCGGTGAGGGTGTGGTGCTCGTTTTCCACGTAGTACTCCATGGTGCCCCGGGTGATGACGTTGAACTCCAGCTCCGGATGCCAGTGCCAGTGGATGCCGGCCCGGTCAAACTGGTCCATGATGTCCAGGTAAAACCGGATGGGGTATTCCGGCGTCCCCCGGAGCTCCAGGGCCATCAGGGTGTGGTCCGTCAGGATTTCCGTGACTTGCATAGCGGTCTCCTTTGTGAAAAAGTACCAGAATATTGGGAAATTATCCGATGTGATTTTTCCAAATGGATGCTATGATACTATCACAGAACCCCCCGGCCCGCAAGGAAAATCATCTGGGGGAGGAAAGGGAGGCCAGCGGCATGGGAAGCCTGCATTTTGAAATCGGAAAAAAGTTCACCCTCACCAAGACCTTTGCCGAGAGTGATGTGTACCTCTTTGCCGGGATCATTGGGGATTTGTTCCCCGCCCATGTGAACGAGGAGTACTGCAAACGGATGCCCTATGGGACCCGCCTGGTCCACGGCTGCCTCACCTTCAGCCTGTGCTCCACCGTCAGCGGCATGGCGGGGGTGGACAGCGGCCATGACATTCTGGCCATGGGATATGACCAGGTGAAATTCCTGAAGCCCGTCTTTTTCGGGGACACCATCACCGCCACCTATTGGATCACCGAGGTCAACGAGGCCCGCCGGAAAACCACCGGCCAGTGCGTCATGACCAACCAGCGAGGGGAGACGGTGCTCACCTGCCTGCACTACATGAAGGTCATTGATCCGGTGGAGGAGGGGAAGGGACCATGAACAAGTGGCAGAAGGCCTATCTCCGGGGCGCGTATCGGGGCAAGTCTCCCGGGGCCCTCTACCAGGAGCGCCTGGGCACGGTCCAGGACGCCCTGGACTGGATCGACGACGGGGACTGCCTGACCTGGTCCACCCACGGCAGTGAGCCTAAGGTGTTCCTGGAACACCTGCACACCATCGCTCCCCGGCTGGAGAAGGGGATTGACTGCTGGAACACCATCAGCCGGTACGACTACCCTGTGACCCGGGACCCGGCGCTGGCGGGGCGCTTTCGCCACCATACCTTTTTCTTTGACCGGTGGTCCGTGGCCGCCCGGGGGAGCGGGCTGTACTCCTATTTCCCGGTGAACCAGCACAACTATGGGCAGGAGGTCCGGCGGTGCCTGCCCCCCAACGTCTTTGTGGCCCAGGTCTCCCCCATGGACCGGCACGGCTATGTCCACCTGAGCTGCGACCTGATTATGACCTTGGAGCACGTCTACCGGGCGGACAAGATTATTTTTGAGGTCAATGCCCGGGCCCCTATGGTCTGGGGGGAGAGTGCCCTGCCGATCTCTATGGCGGATGTGGTGTATGAGGTGGATGAGCCCATCTTCCGGCTCCAGGACCCGCCCATCGGGGAGAGGGAGGAGACCATTGCCGGCTATGTCTCCGACCTGATGAGGGACGGGGACTGTATTCAGCTGGGATTCGGGGGCATCCCCAACGCCATTGGCTTTTACCTGATGGAGAAGCATGATCTGGGCATCCACACAGAGCAGATCGGCACTGCCATGGCCCACCTGATGGCCTGCGGGGCGGTGACCAACCGGTATAAAACCATCGACCGGGGCATTACGGTGGGCTCTTTTATCTCCGGGGACCATTTCCTCTATGATTTTGTGGACCAGCATCCCCGCCTGACGGTCCGTCGCAGCCGGTACACCAATGACCCCTATGTGATCGCCCGGAACGACAATGTGGTTTCGGTGAACGCCTCCCTGCAGATTGACCTCACCGGCCAGGTGTGCGCCGAGTCCATCGGCCCCTACCAGCACTCAGGCACCGGGGGGGCCACGGACTTTGCCTGGGGGGCCTACCATGCCAAGGGCGGCCGGGCCATCCTGGCCCAGACGGCCACCACCAAGCAGGGGACCCTCTCCCGGATCGTCCCCACCCTGGACCCGGGGGCCATTGTCTCCGTCTCCCGCAATTTAACCGATCTGGTGGTCACGGAGTACGGCGTGGCCAAGCTCCGCCAGCGCACGGTGCGCCAGCGGGTGGAAAACCTCATCGCTGTGGCCCACCCGGATTTCCGGGCAGAGCTGCGGCGGCAGGCCAACCGGCTGCTGTATTTCTGATGTCCGCCGGCCGGGAGGGAAAAACGTACCTGAAAGGAAAACAGCAGCCATCCGGCATGAGCCGGACGGCTGCTGTCGTGTTTTGTGGGTTTCTCAGGCCAGGAGGGTCTCCAGCCGGGCGCGGATGAGCTTCATGAGTTTGCCGTTCTCCGGCATCTCTTTGAGCTCCTTGGGGTCGCACAGGCTGGCCAGGTCCTCGGAGAGGTAGCCCTCCTCGAACACGTCCAGGCCGGCCTGCCCCAGGCAGTCGGCGTAGCGGACCAGGGCGGCGTTGCCATCCAGCTCACCCCGCTTTTTCAGGGCGCCGGCCCAGGCGGCGATGGTGGCCAGGGGGTTGGAGGACAGGGCCTCTCCCTTCTGGTGCCGGCGGTAATGGTCGGTGATGGTGCCGTGGGCGGCCTCATACTCGAAGTTGCCGTCAGGGCTCACCAGCACACTGGTCATCATGGGCAGGGAGCCGGAGGCGGCGGCGATGAGGTCGCTCATCACGTCGCCGTCGTAGTTCTTGCAGGCCCAGATCATTCCCCCCTCGGACCGGATGACCTTGGCGGCCACGTCGTCGATGAGGGCGTAACGGTAGTGAAGGCCCGCGGCCTGGAACTTGTCCTGGAACTCCTCCTCATAGACCTTCTGGAACAGGAGCTTGAAGGTCTGGTCGTAGTCCTTGGAGATGGTATCCTTGGAGGAGAACCACACGTCCTGGCCCACCTCCAGGGCATAGGTGAAGCAGCACCGGGCGAAGGAGAGGATGGAGTCGTCCCGGTTGTGCATCCCCTGGAGGACGCCGGGGCCTTTGAAGTCAAAGATGGTCTGACGGGAGAGCTCCTTGCCGCCCTCGTCGGTGAAGACCATCTCCGCCTTGCCAGGGCCGGGGACCCGATACTCCACGGCCTTGTAGATGTCGCCGTAGGCGTGGCGGGCGATGGTAATGGGCTTTTTCCAGCAGGAGACCACAGGCTTCACCTTGGAGATGAGGATGGGGGCCCGAAAGACCGTGCCGTCCAGGGCCGCCCGGATGGTGGCGTTGGGGGACTTCCACATCTTTTTCAGGTGATACTCCTCCATCCGCTGAAGGTTGGGGGTGATGGTGGCGCATTTCACCCCCACGTGCCAGTGCTTGATGGCCTCGGCCGCCTGGACGGTGACCTGGTCGTCGGTGGCGTCCCGGTTGGGCAGGCACAGATCGTAATATTCGGTGTTCAGGTCCACAAAGGGGAGGATGAGCTCCTCCTTGATCATGGCCCAGAGAATCCGGGTCATCTCGTCCCCATCAATCTCCACGATGGGGTTTTGCATCTTGATTTTCTCCATGGCTTCCTCCTCAGCCCTGGTTCCGGGCGGCGTAGTGGTTCATCAGGCAGCCGGTGAGCAGGAGCTCCCGTTCCTCCCCGGTGGTATTCTTCAGATAGAGGGTGAGGGGGGTGACGGCGCCGCCGGAGAGGGCCAGGGCGGGGAAGGTGTCATCCCCCGCCAGCACCTTGGCCTTTACATCGGGGACATAGATAAAGTCCCCGGGCTGGCAGGTGAACGCGTCTCCCTCGGCCAGGGTGAAGGGGAGCATGCCCCAGTTGACGCAGTTGGAGCGGTACCGCTTGGTGGCAAACTCATAGCAGATGTTGGCGCAGCCCCCCAGCACCCGCTGGCAGGAGGCGGCCTGTTCCCGGGCTGAGCCGTCGCCGGGCTTGTTGGCAAAGATCACCGAGCCGATCTGGAAAGCGGCGGGGGCCAGCGATCCCTGTCCCAGCTTCTCCAGGACTTCCTGGACCTGGGCGGGCAGGGAACCGGCCTGCCGGGCGGTCTCCAGGGCCTGGGTGTCCAGGGCGCGGGGGACGTAGTCAGGGTCCCGGCGGGACAGGGCGAAGGAGGCCAGCTTCATGGGGTTGGACCGGTAGGAGGAGGTCTCCCCGGAGGGGATGAGCTCGTCGGTGGTGGTCACCGGGTCCCGGAGGACGGAGGCCACCTGCATGAGCAGGTTGTCCGCCAGAGCCGGGATGGGGGGCCATTCCGCGATGTTGGGGCCGAACTTCAGCGCTGCCTCAGGCTGGGGATGGCCGAAGCCGAAGTAGACCCGGCGGTCATACACCTGGGTGTCAAAGGTCCGCTTGCCCTGCTTGGGCGGGACGTAGTCCACCTCTGTGGCGGGGGTGAGCACCCCGTGGTTCCGGGCGGTGGCGGCAATGGACCGGGCGTCCATGAGGACCACCCCGGACAGCTGGCCATCGCCGGGCTTGGAGCCCTCCCGATTGGGGAAGTTCCGGGTGGTGTGGCGGATGGACAGGCCGTTGTTGGCGGGCACGTCCCCGGCGCCGAAGCAGGGGCCGCAGAAGCAGGGCTTAAAGAGAGCCCCCGCCTGGAGCAGGGACTGCTGTACCCCGTTCTGGATGAGCTCCAGGTTCACCGGCACGGAGGGGGGATAGATGGACAGGGAGAAGTAGCCGCTGCCCACGTCGTGGCCGTCCAAAATGGCGGCGGCCTCAGCGATGTTGTCATACATCCCCCCGGCACAGCCGGCGATGATCCCCTGGTCCACCACGACCTTGCCGTCCACCAGCTTGTCGGTGAGGGAGAGGTTGACCTTGCCCCCGAACTGCTCGGCGGCCCGCTTTTCCACCTCCCGGAAGATGTCGCCGGGGTTGGCCATGAGCTCCCGGATGGGATAGGCCTCGGCGGGGTGGAAGGGGAGGGCGGCCATGGGCTCCACCTTGGACAGATCAATGGTGATCATGCTGTCATAATAGGCACCCTCCTGGGGATGGAGGGCCTCATAGGCCTCGGGCCGGCCGTGGATGGCCAGGTACTCCTCCACCGCGCCGTCGGTCTCCCAGATGGAGGACAGGCAGGCGGTTTCGGTGGTCATCACGTCGATGCCGATGCGGTAGTCCATGGGCAGGCCCGCGATGCCGGGGCCGGCGAACTCCAGGACCTTGTTCTTCACAAAGCCGTTTTTATACACGGCGCCGCAGAGGGCGATGGCCACGTCGTGGGGGCCCACCCCCTGGGCGGGGGAGCCGGTGAGGTAGACCAGCACCACCTGGGGGGAGGCGATGTCATAGGTGTTTTTCAGCAGCTGCTTGACGATCTCCGGGCCGCCCTCGCCCACCCCCATGGTGCCGATGGCGCCGTAGCGGGTGTGGCTGTCGGACCCCAGGATCATCCGCCCGCAGCCGGACATCATCTCCCGGGCGGACTGGTGGATGACCGCCTGGTTGGCGGGAACGAAGTTGCCGCCATACTTGATGGCGGCGGACAGACCGAAGACATGGTCGTCCTCGTTGATGGTGCCCCCTACGGCGCACAGGCTGTTGTGGCAGTTGGTCATCACGTAGGGGACGGGGAACTCCTTCAGGCCGCTGGCCTTGGCGGTCTGGATGATGCCCACGTAGGTGATGTCGTGGGAGATGAGGCTGTCAAACTTCAGGTGGAGCTGACCGGCCTCCTCCCGCTGGTTGTGGCGGCGGAAAATCTGATAGGCCATGGTCTTCTCCCGGTCAGCGGGAGAGGCCACGGAGGCGGGGAGCGGGGTCCCCTTCTGCCAGCGGACGCCGGCGGACTGTAATGTAATCATATCGTATCGACACCCTTCCTGGGAAAGTATTCTGGGCCCCATATTGCCAGGTTTTTTATATAATATGGGTACATACAAGTATAGCACAATCCGACCGGGAAGCAAAGGAAAAAGAATCAACTTTTGAACTTCTTGCAGGGTGAACTAAAATGCAGGGAAAAGTGCGAAATATCGAGCAAATTTTCCAAAAGAAATGACGGGAAGGAATTTTTTCTTGCATGAGAGGGGCGGACGCGGTATAATAAACAGAACAAAGGCAGCCAGAAAACCAAAGAGAAAACCCAGGAAAAACTGGGAAATTGACACCGCCGAGGAAAGGGGAACCATGCTATGGAGAAGAATGGGACCGGGATCCTGGAACAATACACAGGTTCCCTGAGCCACCGCATTGAACAGGAATACCACATCGGGGAAGAGCTCTACCGAGGGGACATCAAGCGGGGCCTGAGAAACAGCGACGGAACCGGCGTGCCCATCGGCGTCACCCGGGTGGGTTCGGTGCTGGGGTACATGATTGAGGACGGTGTCCGCATTCCGGTACCCGGCCAGCTGTATTACCGGGGCATTGAGCTCAATGAGATCGTGGAGGCCCACCGGCAGGCGGGGACCTTTGGCTTTGAAGAGGTGGCCTATCTGCTGCTCATGGGCTATCTGCCCTCCCGGGGGGAACTGGACCGTTTCAATGAGATCATGAACCGGGCGCGGAAGCTGCCCAACGGCTTCACCGAGGACATGATTATGAAGAACCCCAGCCGGAATATCATGAACAAGCTGGCCCGGAGCGTGCTGTCCCTCTACTCCTATGATGAAAACCCGGACGACACCTCCTTGGACAATATCCTGCTCCAGTCGGTGAAGCTGGTGGGGGCCTTCCCCAGCATCGTGGCCAACGCCTACTCGGTGAAGCGCCATTACTTTGAAGGGGGCTCTCTCCACATCCACTTCCCCATGGAGGGGCTGTCCACGGCGGAGAACTTTCTGCGGATGATCCGCCCCAACACCAAGTACACGGAGGAAGAGGCCCACCTGCTGGACATGATGCTCATGGTCCACGCCGAGCACGGCGGCGGCAACAACTCCACCTTTGTCTGCCGGGCCCTGTCCTCCAGCGGGACGGATACTTACAGCGCCATCGCCGGGGCGGTGGGGTCCCTGAAGGGTCCTCTCCACGGCGGCGCCAACGCCAAGGTCATGGAGATGTTCCGGTATGTCAAAGAGAATGTGAACCCCAAGGACGACGGCTCCATCCGGGATTACCTGGCCAAGCTCCTGAATAAGGAGGCGGGGGACCACTCCGGCAAGATCTACGGCCTGGGCCACGCGGTCTACACCATCTCCGACCCCCGGGCGGTGCTGCTGAAAAAGTACGCCAAGCACATGGCGGAGATCAAGGGCTACGCTGAGGACTTCCAGCTGCTGGAGAAGATTGAGGAGATGGGCATTCCCATGATCCAGGCCAAGACGGGCTCGGAGATTCCCATGTGTGCCAATGTGGATATGTACTCCGGCCTGGTCTACACCATGCTGGGCATCCCTGAGGATGTGTTTACCCCCCTCTTCGCCTCCGCCCGGATTGCCGGCTGGTGCGCCAACCGGATTGAAGAGGTGGTCACCTGTCATCGGATCATGCGTCCGGCGTACCGGGCGGTGATCAAGCGGGCCCACTATGATCCCATTGAGGTACGGCCCTCCCATTACAACTTCCAGCTTTGAGACCCAGAAAGAGAGCGCGGACACTGGTCCGCGCTCTCTTTTGTAATCCTTAACAATGAAAATTGCGAGAATGCCTTACAAAATTGATTTTCTTCTTACATATCGTTTCCTAAAGCTCGATAGAGGAAGGTAACCATCTGTACCCGTGTACAAGTCTGTTCAGGGGAAAAGGTATCTACAGTAGTGCCGTAGGTAATGCCATTCGCCACTGCCCATCCAACTGCTTTAGCGTAGGATACATCGCTATTTACATCGACAAAATTGGCGGGTGTAGCATCAGGACTGCCGGCTTGTTTCCATAGAAATTCCACTGCCATAGCGCGGGTACAGGGCAAAGAGGGGGAAAAGTTTTCTCCCACCGCTATATCCATCTCAGCTGCCCACACAGCTGCTTTCTCATAATAACTTCCTGTGCTGATATCAGAGAATGGATTTTTTATCGTAGGTTCCGGAAAACCGGCGCTACGCCATAAAAAAGTAATGCTCTGCGCACGAGTACAAATTTTCTCTGGGCCAAAGGTATTCGGTGTTATACCGTTTGTGATTCCCTGCTCTCTGGCCCATCTCACAGGATCAGCATAGTAATCTCGTGCATCTACATCGGAAAAACCGGGCTGAGGCAAACCGATGGTTATTACATTAAGATCAGTACCTGCGATAGAGTCATCATACATGGCAATGACCTTATCTCCTTCTTGAAGAGCTTCTTCCATAATATTTTTTTGAAGGTCCGCCGTTAAAGAAAAGCGGAGCTTTGTTCCTGCCGGAAAGCGAACGTTTTCTGTTCCGTCTTTGGAGTCTTGGGTCAGGGTGACTGTAATATAATCTTTTTCCATGCAGGTGAGAATACCGGTGAAGAAGTGTTCGCCCCCTGTGTATTGAAAAGAAGGTGATTCCTGGGCGGAGGCAGTTCTTTGAAAACCCATCAAAGATAGTACAGAAACAAGAGTGATGGTTGCTATTCCCCAAAGAAATAAATGTTTCATATAAATTCCTCCAATCATTATTGCAATTCCATATATTATATATAATAAAAAATATCACAGAAACGTCAAAATTGCAATAATAAGTTTTTTTTACATTTATTTTTTGGTAATTATATTGAAATTTTGTGTGATGTGTGTTATTTTACCTTTGAAAAGAGGTGCTAATGGGGTTGGTCACAAATTGTACATTCATAGTTAGAGTAGTTAGAAAGGAGTATTAAAAATGAGAAAGAAATTAGTAGCGTGTTTTCTGTCTGTTTCCCTCGTTGTTAGCTTACTATCTTTCCCTGCGAGTGCAGCGAATGTCTCTTCTTCATCATCAATTCCTGAAAATGTTGCTGAAATTATTGCGTCATATTTTGTTGATGATTACAGCACCATGCCAGACTCAAAATGGACAACGGATACAGTTATCGTAGATACAGTGACGATGTATGACGTAGATGGAGCTGTTTCCGCCTACAGTTTTGAATTGGGTACATACGGAGTTGATACAGGGTATGTTGTTGTTTCAGCATATCCAGATGTCGAACATGTCATTTTGGAATTTTCTGATAGTGCAGAGCCTATATATGAAATCTTTAATGTAGGAACAAACGACATTGTGTACACTGGAGGACTAAACTACTATAAAGAAATGGAAAACGGGGAGCTACTTACAGCAGATGGTAATACTATTTCTAAGAGTTCTGCCCTAACCCCTTTATCCGACAGTAGAAATTCATCTTTTTTACCTGTTCAGACTCGTACAATTTCGGATCCATTTGCATGGGCAGAATCATATTATGATGGAACTTTTTCCGCTGTAGAATGGAAAAATGCTTTTGAAGATTCTTGTGAATTTTTAACTACGACTCAGTTTAATGTTGTCAACTCAGTTTCCTATGATAATCATTGTGGACCGACAGCAATTACTAATCTCATTGTCCTCGTTGGAAATTATCGCAACTATGCACCTGTCAAAAATGTTAGTGTGTCTTCTATTTTCTCTAAAGTTGCGCAATATGGTATTTCTCATGGATATTATTCCAAAGCGACGGGTACGTTGACATCTACTTCTAACAAATACATCAAAGAAGCATTTGCTTCCTATAACATAAGCACGTCGGTTTCTACCGTTCCAATTAGCTATACTAACGTAAAGAATGCAATCAATAGTTATAAGCCTCTTCATCTAAAAGTTTTATCTAACTCGATTTATGGAGACCACAGTGTGGTTGGTTATGCGTATACTGTCCTGGAGAACCAGTATGATGATCGAATCAGTTTTGTGAAGATTGAAGATGGCTGGGCGACTTCTGGTCGTTTTTTGCCGATTTATACCTTGAGTGATGACTATATGGATGTTGTTTCTATTGGTACTTTAGGATGATATAACTTGTTTATAAACACATCAATAAAAAAGGTCCAGAATTGTTAAAATTCTGGACCTTTTTTATTGCAAGGGGGGAATAGAGTAATAAAAGTAAAAAATCTTAAAAAAATTAAAAATATGACACAAATGGCATGGTTCAGACGTTTATATAGTAAAGGGTGTTTTCCTGTGGGACAATCCCGGAGGAAACATAAGATTTTCTTAAGACTTTTTTCACATCCTCTCAATAGACCTTGGATAAAATGGGAAGAACCCAGGGCTGATCGGGAAGGGTGGGAAAGCGAAGGGGGGCTTTTTCTGTGAAAGAATGGATTGCTGTGGCGGTTCTGCTCTATTCGGTTCCGCTGTTTGCGCTGCTGCTGACGTGGAAAAAGCCGCTGTGGCAGGCCTTGCGGGGCATTGTGCTCAGCGAGGTGCTGGGCATCCTCTGCTTCTTCCCCCTCTATGCCCTGGTGGGGATGCTGAGCTGGCAGTGGTTCCGCTGGGGCGGCGTCAGCCTGCAGGAAATTCTCTCCTTCTGGAAGGGCGGCGGCGCCACGGCGGCCCTGTGGATTGGCCCCGGGGTGGGGGAGACCGCGCTGGTCCTGCTGCTGCGCTGGGTGGTGGAGACCGTCCGGCAGAGGCTGGCCCTGCCGGGGGAGAAAAGCGTGCCATGACAGAGGAAGTACCCAAAGGAGAGGAGGCCTCATGGAGCTGAGACAGACAATCCGAACAGGTATCCGGAACATCAGGCGGGCCTGGTGGGAACCGGGACTGATGCTGGCGCTTTCCGCCCTGCTGGTGGCGGCGGCCTGGCTGTGGATTCCGGCCCCCCTGGTGGAGAACCCGGTGCAGACGGAGCTGCTGTATATCCAAGTGGACAGCGGGACCCATGGCATGGTCCGCTGGAAGCCCAAAACCATGGTGGAGCGGCAGACGGCCCGGGCCATTGTGGACCACATGGCCACCCTCCATAAGAAAAACACCCTCTGCCCGGCCCATAAGGCCCTGGAGGGCCGGCCCAATATGTACATCCACTTTCGGACGGAGGACAGCTACCAGGTGGTGGCGCTCCAGGTGGGCGGCGGCCAGCGCAGGGGGGTCAGCTATCCCCGGGACGGCGGCCTGGCCCTGGCGGCGCAGGTGCTCCAGCCCCAGGACCTGGAGGCATACGTTCTGGCGCAGATCCATGGGGCGCTGTCCGGCGAGAGCCTGTGACCGGCGCGGACCGGCTCGGGAAGGCTGGAGAATGCTGGTATCTATTGACGGATGTTGGAAAGATTGGTATGCTAAGAGCGTGAGAGAAACGGATGGATGATTGACGAGAATCGTTTGAGGAGGAACTATGATGAAACGGAAATTACTTGCCCTGTCCCTAACATTGGTCCTGGCCCTGGCCTTATGCGCCTGCGGCGGAAGCGGCGGCGGAACCCTGGCCGGCGGAACCTGGACCCAGCAGGAAGTGGAGCTGAGCGACCTGCAGAGCTATGGCGCGGAGGACCTGAAAGGCCCCATCCCCGAGGACTGGACGCTGCCCCAGGATTTCACCGTGGGGGACAACACCCGGGTGGAGATCAACGGGGACAAAATTCTCTATGGAGAGCGGGAAGGCGAATATCTGGACGGCTTTACCGTGGCCACCTATGCCGACGGTGCGCTGAGCACCATCTATGAGTTCAAAAGCGGCCTGGTGACCAGCTGGCAGCAGTTCTTCAGCCCCGATGGCAGCAAGCTGGTGGTGGCCTGGATTCCCAGCGCCGATTCCACTGACTGGAACGTCACCTTAGTGGACCTGGCCACCAGGGAGGAGTCCAAACTGGAGCTGCCGGAGATGTCCATTCAGACCGCGGGCCAGGAGGGAGAGAAGGACGCCGCCAAGGCGCCGGAGCTGGTGATGGTCAAGTGGAAGGACGACAACAACCTGCTTGTCACCGGCAGCCTGAAAAACTTTGACGACAGCACCAAGCCGGTGAGCTATCTGTACACCCTGCCCGCTGGGGAGTAATTCCCGCCGCTTTCCCCACGGCCCTCAGCAGAACTGTGGGCGGGAGAACAGGAGGAACAGTGTGTTCTGTTTGTCCTGCGGGGAAACCCCATGGCAGTCAGAAGCGGGCCGCATGGCAGTACCCTTTGACGGAATCAACCTGAAAGAAAGTATTTTGCATCCCCCTGGGCCGGCATAACGCAGGCCCAGGGGGATGCTGTGTGTAGGCGGCTGTTTTTGGTGGGGACAGGCAAGGTCGGGGAGGCTGGCGCATAGGCATAGAAACACGACACACTGGGGAGGAGGAAGTCAGATGGAGGACTGGGAGCAGGAGCGAGCCCCCCGGAAAATCAGTCTTCGGGAGAAGACCTCCCGCCTGCTGGACCTGCCCGCTGACGGCGTGGCGGGAGTGCCCAAGGTGGAACTGCTGGGAGACCGGGAGCTATATCTGGAAAACTACAAGGGGATTCTCTCCTATGGGAAAGAGGAACTCCATGTGGATGGCGGAGCCTGGGTGCTGCGGATCTCGGGGCGGGACCTGGAGATCAAGGCCATGCGGGAGCGGGAACTGCGGATCTTTGGCTGGGTCAGCAAGCTGGAGATTCTGTGAGGAAGGGGAGAGGGGTCGGCTGTGAAAACGTTGTTGGCCTGGCTGTTCGGCACGGTGACCGCCCGGATCACCGGCGCCCAGCCGGAGGATTTTTTGAATCTCTGCGCCAGAGAGAACCTGGTGCTGTGGAGGATGGTTCAGCGGGACCTGTTCACCCTGGAGGTCCAGGTCACCGCCCGGCAGTACGCCCGGCTGTGCCAGCTGGCCCAGGGAGCCCAGTGCGGGGTGGAGCTGGAGAAGCGGCAGGGACTGCCCTATTTTTTTCTGCGGTTCCGCCGGCGGTATGCCCTGCTGGCGGGGGTGGCCCTGTGTCTGGTCCTCTTCGCCATCGGGTCCCGGACCGTTCTGACCATTGATGTCACAGGCAACGAGACCGTCACCAGGGAGGAGATCATCAGCCAGCTGCGCCTGTGCGGGGTGTCCGTGGGCACCTATGGCCCCGGCATCCCCATCCGGGAGGTGGAGAACAGGATGATGATGGCCATGGACGCCCTGTCCTATTTCTCCCTAAACCTCCACGGCACCCGGGCGGAGGTCATTGTCCGGGAGGGGGACCCTGCGCCGGAAATCCGGGCGGAGACGGTACCCACCGATGTGGTCTCCTCTGCCACGGGGGTGATTACCCACATCGAACCCTGGGTGGGGGATGCCCAGTTTCAGGAGGGGGAGGCGGTGTGCGAGGGGGATGTCCTCATCTCCGGCCGCATGGAAATGGACACCGTCACCCCCACCGAGCACGATCTGGGGACCATGCTGGTCCACGCGGAGGGGAAGGTTTTGGCCCAGACCTGGCACACCCTCACCGCCCAGATCTCCCTGAAGGCCCAGGTAAAAACCTATACCGGGGAGGAAATCCGCCATTACAGCCTGTCCCTCATGGGCAAGCGGGTGAAATTTTATCAAAACAGTGGAATTCCCTATGAGAATTATGATACAATATCGGAACAAAGGGCCTGGACCCCGATCCAGGGAAAGCAGCTGCCCGTGGTGTGGGAAAAGGAGACCCACCGGGCCTATGAGACCAGGGAGATCACCCTGGACCCCGCCCAGGCGGAGGAGATGCTCCGCCAAGCGCTCATGGAGGCCCTGGAGGAGCAGATGGAGGAGGGGAAGGCCCTGCAGGCGGACTATGAAGTGACCCGCCAGGGGGACCTGCTCCAGGTGAAGCTGGTGGCCCAGTGCACCGAGCAGATCGGCCGAATGGTGGAGATGGACACCCAGGAGAAGGCGGTGGGGCCCCGGCACCCAGAGAAGGGAACCACTGGGGCCGACGAGAAAACCAAGGAAGCGGAACGCGCGGAGGAGTAATTGCCCATGATGGAACAGACAGTCAGCATTGAACGGATGGAGGACGCCATTGATATCTTCGGCTCCTTCGATGAGAACATCCGCCTCATCGAGCAGGAGCTGGGGGTCCGGGTGGTGGGCCGGGACGACCAGCTGAAAATCAGCGGAGAGGATACGCCGGTGGCCTATACCGCCAAGGTGATCCAAGGGCTCATCGGCCTGTCGGCCCGGGGGGAGAGCATCCATGAGCAGAATGTCCGTTACCTCATCCAGCTGGTGAAGTCGGGCAACGAGGACAAAATCCAGACCCTGGCCGCCGACGTCCTCTGCGTGACCGCCAAGGGAAAGCCTGTGAAGGCCAAGACGGTGGGGCAGAAAAAATACGTGGATGCCATCCGGGCCAACACCGTCACCCTGGGCGTTGGCCCGGCGGGCACCGGAAAGACCTATCTGGCGGTGGCCGCCGCGGTGGCGGCCTTCCGGGCCAAGGAGGTCAACCGGATCATCCTCACCCGCCCGGCGGTGGAGGCTGGAGAGCGGCTGGGCTTTTTGCCCGGGGATCTCCAGAGCAAGGTGGACCCCTACCTGCGCCCCCTGTACGACGCCCTGTTTGAGATGCTGGGGGCGGAGAGCTATGCCAAGTACGTGGAGCGGGGGAACATTGAGGTAGCGCCCCTGGCCTACATGCGGGGGCGAACCCTGGACGATTCCTTCATCATTCTGGACGAGGCCCAGAACACCTCCCGGGAGCAGATGAAGATGTTTCTCACCCGGCTGGGTTTTGGGTCCAAAATCGTCATCACAGGGGATGTGACCCAGATTGACCTGCCGGGGGACAAGGTCTCCGGCCTGAAGGAGGCCATGCGGGTGCTGCGGGACGTGGAGGGCATCGCCCTGTGCCGCCTCACCGACAGCGATGTGGTCCGCCATGTCATTGTCCAGCGGATCATCAAGGCCTATGAAGAGGACGAAAACAGAAGAAAGGCGAAACGCTGAGATGAACAATCACGATATCTATATTGACTGGGAGCTTTCCGGCCCCAACCCTTACCGCCCCCTGCTCACCCGGGTGATCACCGCCGCCCTGGCGGCGGAGGGGGTGCAGGTCCCCTGTGGGGTGGATGTGTTGCTGACCACGGACGAGGGCATTCGGGAGATCAACCGGGAGCAGCGGGCCATCGACGCGGCCACGGACGTGCTCTCCTTCCCCATGCTGGAGCTCACCCCCGGCGTCCCCCCCGACGGCACGGGGGAGGACCAGCGGGACCCGGAGACCGGCCTGTGTCCCCTGGGGGACATGGTGATCTCCGTGGAGCGGGCCCAGGCCCAGGCGGCGGAGTTCGGCCACAGTGTCCAGCGGGAGATGGCCTATCTGGCGGTCCACTCGGTGCTCCATCTGCTGGGCTATGACCACCTGGACGAGGGCCCCCAGAAGGCCCAGATGCGGGCCCGGGAGGAGGCCATTTTGGAGGGTCTGGGGGTCACCCGGGACCACTGGAACGAGGACCTGGACGCCCCCCTGGCGGGCCCAGGGACAGAGGAGGTGCCGGTGAAGCGCTGTGGGATGATTACCCTCTGCGGCCGGCCCAACGTGGGCAAGTCCACCCTCACCAACGCCCTGGTGGGGGAGAAGGTGGCCATTGTCAGCAGCAAGCCCCAGACCACCCGGAACCGGATCTGCGGGGTGCTCACCCGGGGGGAGAACCAGTTTGTCTTTCTGGACACCCCCGGCCTGCATCGGGCGGCCAACCGCCTGGGGGACTACATGGTGGACGTGGTGAGAAAGAGCGTGGCCGACGTGGACGCCGTGCTGCTGCTGGTGGAGCCCATCCCCAACGTGGGGGGGCCCGAGCGGGAGCTCATTGACCGGATCAAGGGGATGAAGGTCCCCGCGGTGCTGGTCATCAACAAGCTTGACACGGTGGAGAAGGCCCAGCTGCTGGCGGTGATGGAGGCGTACAGCAAGGTCCACGACTTCACCGCCATTGTCCCCATCTCTGCCAAGCGGCGGGAGGGCCTGGAGGAGCTGCTGGACCTGCTGGCCACCTTCCTGCCGGAGGGGCCCCAGCTCTTTCCCCGGGACGCGGTCACAGACCAGCCTGAGCGGCAGATCTGCGGGGAGATTGTCCGGGAAAAGCTGCTGTACTGCCTGGACAAAGAGATCCCCCACGGCACGGCGGTGGAGGTCACCAAGTTCTCCGAGCGGGACAACGGGATCATTGACCTGCATGTGACCATTTACTGCGAGAAGGCCTCCCACAAGGGGATCATCATTGGCAAACAGGGGGCCATGCTCAAAAAGATCTCCACCATGGCCCGGGAAGATGTGGAGCGGTTTATGGGGACCAAAGTCTATCTGGAGACCTGGGTGAAGGTGAAGGAGAATTGGCGGGACAATTTGAATCTCATTCGCAGCTTCGGGTTTGACAACCGGGAGTGAGGCGGATGGGGCGGCCTTGTGGGTTTGGCTCCACGCCGTTGGAACGGCAGGGAACCTTGGCCTGCCCGGCCGGGGCCCCATTTCTTG
>OLSC01000512.1_pt1 | contig 46849 bp, 48 predicted proteins | sample 1672881 | NCBI WGS metagenome assembly OLSC01 (sample SAMEA3136733, study PRJEB25190) | human gut metagenome | biome: human gut; feature: human-associated habitat; material: faeces | place: Austria | collected 2013 | reverse complement strand
TCGCTCCCACTAATGGATTGCCATTTTCATCTACTTTCAGTAACTCTGTTACTGTCTGCAAGTCTTGTCCTTGGACTTTTAAGGTTTGTGCCTTATCCGTTACTGTAAATGCTACATCTGACATTAACATATAGCCACTTGGGGCTGACACCTCGTGGAAGATATATTCTCCATGTGCTAAGCCTACAATTTGATGTGCTTTATCCGTTGAAATCCATTCTTCAACTAATGTTCCATCTTTCGTTAAGACTTGTAATGTCGCTCCCACTAATGGATTGCCATTTTCATCTACTTTCAGTAACTCTGTTACTGTTGGCAAATCTTGTCCTTGGACTACAACAGTTTTTGCTTCATCTGTCACTTTAAATGATACGTCATTCATCAGCATATAACCACTTGGTGCTGACACTTCGTGTAAAATATACTCTCCATGTTCTAACCCTAAAATTGTATGTGGTGCATTACTTGATAACCATTCTTCGACTAACGTTCCATCTTTTTTAAGAACTTGTAACGTTGCTCCACTTAACGGATTGCCATTTTCATCTACTTTTAATAACTCAACTCGTGTACGATTATTAACCGCAGTTAAATTAATAATTGTTCCATTTTGATTAACACTAAAACGAATAGGACTTGTTAATAATTGATGATTATTTAAAGTTCTTGTTTCAACTAAGTAATAATCTCCATATAAAAGTCCACTTTTTCTAATCAGACCTAAACTATCTGTGGTTAAGGTATCAATTAATTGGTTATTACCATCATAAAGAGCAAATTCAACATTTTTTAATACTGAACCATCATCAGAAGATTTTAGTAACTCAAATCCACCTTTAATATAATCATTTACAAATTCAACAGTCGTTGTTTGATTAGCCTTTACTTCGATTGTTTTTGGAGTTGTATCTAGTAAATATGGTACTGGAACTGAAACTTCTGTCACAGTATATTTACCGATAGGAATATTTGTGGCATTAATACGTCCATTAGAATCCGTTGTAAATGTCTGATCGTAATTGTTTCCTGTAATACGGAATTTAGCACCTTGAATAATATTTCCACTTGTCGATTTTTTCAAGATTTCATACGATCCTATTGCATTAACATTAATTTTTAAATAAGCATTAACTGGGTCATCTTGACCTCCTGTCACTAAATCCTGTTTCGTTGATGATACCCAATACAGTGTACTTCCACCAGTTGTCGCTTGTTTAGTTAAACGCAGCGTTACATTAGGGTTAGGATTCGTGGTTGTTAATGTTAATTTATTTCCACTTTGAGCAACTTTAACATCACCATTATCAGATACAACTTTATACTTAGATAATACTCCATTAGTATCTGTTAAAGTAGTTGTATAAGCTGAACCATTCCAAGTTAATGTCGTTTCTTTTGCATTAAAACGATTATCACTCATAAAAGACGGAATAACACCATGCTTATCAACATTTTCAAGCAACGCTGAATATAAACGATTTCGACTATCGTATCTTTGAATCAACTGCCCCCAAATCATTCCCCATGACGACTGATTTGCGACAACTTCCCAAATGGCTACTTGGGTAGCGACATATGAATCATCCGACCAATCACCATTATTGCCATAGCCATACATTAAAATTTGATTAATCTTTTCTCTTTGAGAATATGTTAATCCATTATATCCACTCGACATATTTCCGCCAGTTTCATGAATAATACCTGGTTCTATACAAAAAGCGGTATACTCAACCCCACTAGTAGTAGCGTATAGTTTTGGTATCCCTCTTGTTGTTTTCCAAGTCGAGATAATACTTGAAAAATCATATGCGGTATTTGCAATACGATATTTCTCACCAACATAAGCAGTTGCCACTGTCATAATACCATCAGATGTCATAACCACATAATCATCACTATCATATGATTCATCTTCTGAAATTAACTCTAAATTTGATTCGTCTAATTTAGGTGGATTATCAATTTCTTTTACTTTTTCATTTTCAATCGCTACATCTTCTCTAGCAATCGGCTCTTCTCCCTCAACATCTTCAATCGTTGGCTCATTCAGATTTTTAACATCTTCAACAGATTCAACCACTTCATTATTAGTTGATTCTGCATAAGCCACCCCTGTATTTACAAATGGTTGAAATAAGAGTGAAATTGCTAAAGTTAGATTTAAAAATTTATTTTTCATGATCTAACTTTCCTCTCTTTTACTTAATTTTTTTGCATAAAAAAAAGACTATTGATTGTAAAAAATAGTCCTTTTTTTATTCTTCCTCATCTTCTTCAATTGTTGGTGTACGATCAATTACTTTTGCAAGTTTTCCTAATTCCTCGTCCGATAATCGACCTTCTCCATGTGCTATTAAAGATATTTTGACCGCTTCTAACTTATCATCTAATGTTGTCATAATTTTACCTCCTTTCGCCATATTACAATATTAACATGGTTTTTTTAAAAAAATACGCAATGATTTAGGCAGTCGATTTAGGCAGTCGATTTAGGCAGTCGATTTAGGCAGTCGATTTAGGCAACAAAAAAAGAAGATATATTATTCATATCTTCTTAAAATTTAATATGATTAAATTGTAAAAACTCTTTAGATGTTAACTCACCTAATTTTAATTGACGATAGAACTCATTAATTGCTTTAGTTTTTAATGTAGTAATGGTTCTCTCACAGTAATTTATTTTTAAAGCTAACCACACATTATTTTCTTTTTCTACAAATGAATAGTAAATTAATTTTCTTTCTATTTCTTCTAGGCTATTAAATTTATACTCAAATTCTTTGAACCACTGAATAAAATCATTTTTTTCTTCCAAAGTTAATAATAAATTTAATTCATAATTATTATTTGAAAATGTCCGTTGGCTTTCTGATACCTCTCCATTGGTCGTGACATTCATTTGTGGCTCTATTATTTCATCTATACTATTGATCAATTCTTCCAAATCTATTTTATAATCATTTTTCTTTGAAAATAGAGAATTTAATTTTTTATAATAAACTTCCTCTGAAATATATTTCATATTTAAAATAACATTTACTTGTCTTGTAACGAAATCCTTCATTCGTTTATTTTTCTCTCGCTCTATTCTTTTACATTCTTTTTCAATCTCTTTAAAAAAATCCATATATTCAACACCTCTCTACCTTTCAAAACGAAACATTTTTTAGGTTATTTTTTTCGACATCTCTTGTCGATTATAACACAAAACGAAACATTTTTAAAGGTTTTACGTTTCATTTTGAAACATAGTTTATATATAATTTGACATTTGAGTATTTTTTATTTTTTTTAAAATATAATCTTATTATCTGATACAAAAACAGGGGGTTTCAAAATGAAACAAGACATTGGAACAAATATAAGATATTTTAGAAGAAAAGCAAATTTAACTGTTGAACAATTAGCTGACCAAATTCCAGTTTCTCGCCCAACACTTTCAAATTGGGAAAATGGTGTGAGAACTCCTGATGTCTATAAATTGGCTAGAATTGCCCAACTCCTTAATACATCAATAGACGCTTTAATTGGGCATATTGATGTATCTGAATTTACTAAAGCATTAATGAACTATTCATGTCAGAATAAGCGAAAAATAAGCGATCAAGAGACATTAATCTTATTAAAAATCTTACAAGAATTATCAAAAGAAGAATTAAATGATATTGAATTTATCCTAAATTGGACTAAATATAAAAAAAGGACTTAATTAAGTCCTAATTATCGAATTAAATAAATTAATACATTTCCATCAGATTGAACAACCATTTCCAAATTGAAATAAGTTCTTCCCCAACTCGACGCTTGCTCCATTTGGTAGCCAATATAACCAATCACATCTTCGTTATTGACTGGCATATAAGATGATTGCCAAGGACTAGCATAACCATCTAATTCACGATTCATAGAGGATTCATGAATCATACCTAGACTCTTTCCTTTAGCAATTAAAGTAGATTTGATATAATTCCAATCTAAAATATCAACTGGTGGAGTTGTATTTGATGATGATCCGCTATTGTTTGATGATCCGCTATTTGATGATGATCCGCTATTTGATGATGATCCGCTATTTGATGATGATCCACTATTTGATGATGATCCACTATTTGATGATGATCCGCTATCTTCTATTGTTTCATTAATTGTTTCTTTTTCATCAGCGATAGAATCTAATTTAATTTTATCCTCCATTTTATCACTTTCATTTGATTCAGTGTTATTCTCATATAATTCTTTTGCAAATTCAACTATTTCTTTTGATAAAGCAGTTCTTTGCCAATATGGATTATCCGCTGATAAGCTAAATAAATCTGATTTATAATAAGTAGATTTAATTTCTTTAACCACTTCTCCATTACTAAGTAATAATTGTTTTTCTTGATTTTCACCAGTTTCACTATCATTTTGTTCATTAAAAACTAATACTGGAGATTCCTCACTAGACTCCAAAACTTGATTTTTATCTGTATTTGCATTTTGACAAGCTACTAATCCAAAAGTTGTTACTGCTATTAAGCCTAAAGCCTTATTTTTTTTCATAATTAATTCCTCCTAAATATCTTATAAATTATTCTGCAATATTACTTTTTCTACATAATCCCTAATGCTCTTCCAAAAAGTAACATTGAATCTTATTTTAAAATTCATTATACTAGAATTGTTGTTTTTTATACAACCCACTTTTTTGTAGCCTAATGATTACTTGCCGGTAATTAGGCTACTTTTTTTATTCTTTAATTTTTTGAGAAATAACAGTAATTCCATTAACCAACGCTATACCGAAAATAATTACTGAAAAATTTCATGTAGAGTTATTTTACTATTATTCCAAATCAGTTGATCGTCTACTAATCATCATATGTATAATCATAATCAATCACTAACAAGTATATCTTCCACTTTTTAATTATTTGAAAAATATTTCTTCAATTTATCAACTGCAACATCATTAAATAAATAATTACGTTTTCCAACTTCTCGAAAATCAAATTCACTTAAAATGTCTTGATTTCTTAAATCTTTTGCAATTTTCAAACAATGTTGAGCACTAACATTTAAAGTCTTAGCAACTTCTGATGTAACATATACTTTTCGAACATCTACCATAAAACTTTAAACACTCCTTTCTAACATTTAATTAATTGTATTCTATAATGAATATTCAATATTGTAAGTTGAATACACTTTGATTATACTATCCGTCATAAACTTTGTAAAGTTTTATATTAATTTTTTCAATTACTAATCCCCCCTAGTACTCCACTCTTTCTTACTAGCATTAATAAATAAATTATATCTATACAACTTATCCACACTAACAAAAAACTATAAGAAGAGGCTATTCTAAGGCAGTCTTCTCCCTATAAAGCGTTAAGATAAAAAAAAGCTAAATTCTAAGTTTAGCCTCTGTACCACTCAAACGATTTAATCGTCGATTGCCCATTAAATCGTGTTCCCTCAAGATTGCCTTAGCTTTCTCTTTTACCTCTTTAAGTTCTGCAACGTTAAAGATGATATGTTCACGTCATGATACAGTCCCCTCTTTCGAGCCGACTGCCTTCCTATATTTTTGTACCACTAGCTTTTATACACCTAGTATTAACGATCATGGGTTACAGGTACTCTATATCTCTAAAGGTCTACACCACGACATAGGATTTTAAGTCTATCATACGACATCCATTTGAGGTTTTATAAATATTCGTTCTTCTGTTTCAATATTCATATATTGGTCAAACGTTACCGATTACGTTATGTAATCGCCCAAACACCACCCACTGATTACGACTAGACTTCCATAGAGTTATACTTTGGCTCCAGTTAACCACACGTTGCTATTCCTGTGCTTGTACTCGTCACACACTCATCAGCTTATTTAATTGAACTAATTAGATTAATCTGATAACAAAAAAAGTCCTTTCAATCACTAGGATTAAAAGGACTTCTATGGTCTATTTCATGATTTATTACACTACTATTTCTAAATGCAAATCGCTATATTATTTCATATAAAAAAATTTGCAAAAATAACGTAAAAACAATACTTTTATGCTTGTAAAATACATTAAAAAAGAGTATAATAAAGTCATGAAGTGAGCTTCTAATAAATTGAACTCTTGGCGGGGTTGGGATTTATCAGAAGTCCTTTTTTTTTCTCATGAATTTATATTAAATTGTAAATTGATTATCTAATTAGTAAGTTTTGCTATCTGTTAATAACAACTTAATTAAAACTATAACCCTATTTTTAAAATTTAGCAAGTGAAAAATAAATTTTTTGTGCATAAATAATCATTTTTTGTACATAAATAATCATTTTTTTCATATATTAATAATTTAAAGTATCAAAAAAGAGCCACTTATGGCTCTTTTTTTGCTCTCCAATGCTATAAATGTGTACCCTACCAACCATTTACCAGTATATCATATTTTCTAAAATAATATCTTATCTTTTGTTGTAGATTATTGTCAATTTAGTAAAGTTGTGTTATGCTTTCTAAGAATTAGTGAGTTTAAAACTTGCTAGTTTAATCTCTTTATTTTTTTAATATTTTCGACATCAAAACATAAAAACTCTAGGACTTTCTCTCCCTAGAGTTTTTATTTATATATTTTTTTAGATTTATTAGAAAAATATGTTATATTTTTCTATACAAAAAGACTAGGGGATTAGTAGTTAATTTGGCTAATGGAATTTTTCAATTAATCAAAAATGTTCGTGACAACAAAAAAAAGTAAAAGCACCTGTCCGACCAAGACATTAGGTGCTTTTATTGAGTAACAATACTATTCAATGAGAGCCAAAAGTCGCATGGACAATCTATGGCTCTTTTTTATACTATGTAGCTTATGATTTTATTATAACTATTTTTTTATTATTTTTCAAGCTAATACCCTTTTTTAATAAATTCAATCGGATACCTTTGACTACCTACTCCACTAATCCAGTATAAGATTTGTGGAGTTTTTTTGATCACTGCATTTTTAATCGAAATTACCTTTTCTTCATTTTTTCTCTTTTCCATGCTATCACCTATGATAGTATGGGATAAATTAAGGTCGATTATGAGTTATTTATCAGCTTCATTTCATGCTCTTTTATCAACTTATCTAGGGTTGGTCGAGAAATATTTAATTGTCTTGCCATTTCAGCTTTGCTAATCATTCTAATACGATATTTCTCATAATATTCATCTAAATTATCTATTTTAATCTTCTTTCGTCCTTTATATTTTCCTTTAGCTTTGGCTAAAGCGATTCCCTCACGTTGACGTTCTAATAAATTAGCACGTTCAAACTCATAGATCGCCCCAATCATAGTTAGCATAAGTTTTCCCATTGGAGTACTGCTATCAATATGCTCTTTATCACTGACTAGATTAACCTCTTTTTGATTCAGATACTCTACAATCTCTAATAAGTCTTTCGTATTTCTCGCTAAACGTGATAAATCATGAACAATAACGGTATCTCCATCTCGAACATAATCTAACATTTCTTGTAATTTAGGTCGATCTTTGTCTTTAGCACTCATTTTCTCTATGAACACTTTTTCAACTTCATACTTTTTCATAGTAACAAGCTGACGTTCCTCATTCTGATCTAAACTACTAACTCTAACATAACCAATTTTCATCTTATCACCTATAACAATAACTATTATTATTAAATAAAAAATAGCATTTAATAATATTTTACAAATCGTAAATTAATTAAAATATAATTCTATTTTAACATATTTGTACCAGGAGAAAAAATGTAAATTTAGAGTGTACTCTTTTTTAACACCTTTGCACAGATACTATCAAGTAAATTAATATAGAGGGACCTATTATAAAAACTATAATACAATAAAGTTATATTTTTTTTGCGGAACAAACTTATCAATTATTTGATTTAATTAATCTGTAGTTACTACTAAAAAATTAATTAAATCAAAAGGAGTGAAATTATGGAAGCTAGACGTGACGAAATGGTCGCAATAGTTCAACAATGGTTAAATGACACATATGGAAAGTATGAATCATCAGGACGATTTAATACTATTGAGGTTAATGGGAAAACAGGGTGGCCAACAATTTATGCTTTACGCCGAGCACTACAAATTGAATTAGGTATTGAACAAACTAGTGATGCTTTTGGTCCAACTACTTATTCAAAGTGTCCCTCAGTAAACCAAGGCAGTGAAGGGAACATTGTTTACATTATTCAAGGGGGATTGTGGTGTAAAGGGTATAGTCCAGGTGGATTCACAGGTTACTATGGAAATGGAACATATGCTGCTGTTAAGAATTTAAAAGCGGATATGGGATTCCCTACTGCATCGGGAAATATGAATCGAGATGTTATGCGGGGATTATTAGATATGAGTGCATTTACTTTATTACCTGGTGGTCGTGAAGAAATTCGTGAAATTCAACAAAAATTGAACTATGAATACTATGATTTTTATCAAATTTGTCCATGTAACGGATTATATGATCGAGACATGAATAAAATGTTAATGTATGCTTTACAAAAAGAAGAAGGAATTTCAGCATCTCAGGCAACAGGAGCATGGGGGCCAACAACAATTGAGAGATGTCCAACACTATCATTAGGAGATTCTAATGTTTTTGTCACTTTAATTAAATATGCTGTGGTTTGTAATGGATATTCGATTAATACGTCTTCAAGTGTTTATGACGCTGAATTAGAAGCTACAACGAAAGATTTTGCTAATTCATTGTTAATTGAAAAAGCACCAAATAAAATTGGATATTCGATTATTCGATCTTTACTGAGTAGTAATGGAGATACTTCACGTTCAGCCAAAGGTTGTGATACCTCTACACGATTAGATCAAGAGAAGATTGAAACATTAAAAAAACATGGTTATGAAATTGTAGGACGTTATTTGACTAATGTAGAAAATGGGACCTTAGATAAAAAGATGACTAGATCAGAAGTTGAACTTATCTTAAAAAATGGGTTGTCGATTTTCCCTATTTTCCAAGAATATGGAGCTAGTAATTCTGCCTTTAATCAAGAACAAGGTTATATTCAAGCTAAAAAGGCTATTCAAGCTGCAAGTAATTTAGGTATTCCTGAAGAAACTACTATTTATTTTGCGGTAGATTATGATCCTCAAGAATCTGAAATTATTAATTATGTCTATCCTTATTTTCAAGGAATTAACCTCTACTTTGCTCAAAGTAATAAAGAATATAATATTGGAGTTTATGGAACACGAAATGTATGTAGAATATTGAAGCAATATGAAAGCTCAGCATTCAGAATTGATAATCTTTTTGTTTCAGATGCTTCCTATGGATTTAGTGGAAATTTAGGATTTACTATGCCTGATGAATGGGCTTTCGATCAGTTTGCGACTGATATTACTATTGGTGAAGGAACTGGGAAAATTAGTATTGATAAGGTAGCTATATCAGGAATTGATAAAGGATTTAATTCATTAAGTCAGTCTACACAAATTGAGCAAGTCTATAAATCATTAGTAAAAATCGAAAATCTTGCACGTACTTATTTAGAACATAAAGGGAATGATGCAACAGCCCTAGCTGTAAATTCATTAACTTTGCAGTACTTAAGAAAGTTAGGAGGATATGGTGAGGAATATACACCAACTCAAATAGCAGATTTCACTTCGGTACTCGAACAAATTAATCTTAAAATCTCTCGTGCACAAACAGAGCAAGAAAAACATGAAATTTTAGATACATTTATTGCACAATATGAACTCAAACGAAGTAGTAAGAATAATTTCTTATGGTGGGCTACTGCAGGTCCAATTGATGGTGATTTCTGTAAATTAGTTAATAGTGAGCTAACAGACTTAACGCTTGATTTTATTGATCCTGTCACTTCTTTAAATTATGACTTCTATCATATGGCAGCAACCGCACATGGAATAGATTATAATAGTCCTGTTCCAGGTTATGAGAAAGAAATTGATTTATTTTCAGGATGGGGAGGAGATTTAACAACCTTTGCAGCGGATGTTTATAAAGGTACTGAAGGAAGTACGGATACAGTTATCCTAAAAAGCTTTGCAAGCTCACGAATTTGTAATCCACAATACGATACTTCATTTGGGCTTGAAGATTATATTAGTGATATTGATGCCGTAAATATTGGACTCCTGTTGAGAAGAAATTATTTTTCAGCTTTATTTCAAGACTATTTTATTACTAATGCCAAAATAAATTGTTTTACGCGATCAACACTGTACATTAAAAATAATTTTTACGGAGATATTAACCAATTTTATAACCTTTGTGATGAAGTAAATAGAGGGTATTTTCCATACAACAAATTTAGAGAGATACTAAACGGAAAAGCTTCAGAAGATTATACCCCTCCACAACAAATACATTATGATGCAGCAAATGAAGCCTTTAAAGATTTTGTTACTAATGAAGTGAAAAACAATCGTTAGTTAATAAGAATAGAAAATCATTAAAAAAGAACCTAATAGCCCTTATATGATATGGGACTATTAGGTTCTTTTTTTAATATAGTAGTAGTAGTGCGGCTATATATATAGTGAGATAAAAAGTGAGAGAAATAATAATGCAAAGTAGTAACAGTAATTTAAATCCAATCCACTTATCAGCAAGGTATGGTTTATCAAAAAGCTGTTTCATCAATAGAATTTCGCTAAAAAATAACGTATACCATATTAATTGAAATGCCATTTGATAATTAATTCCCAAAAAATACGATAGTCTTGCTGAGACTATAAAAACAAAAAATAAAAAAAAGATTAGTAGTTTATCTTTTTTAAAACTTTTACTTGAACAACACCATCCGATAATGAATAAGACAATAACATAAATAGGTTTAGAAGCGAACTCATAGCTACCGGTACGTGTACTTCCTACAAGGTATACACTAATGTAGATAATAAATACTTTAATATTAAGGTATGCATTAACAATCCAAAAGATAGTAGGTAAAGGCTCTTCTCTCCTTATTGATTTTAAATAACGATAAACTAAATAAATCAAACAGAGACCATAATGAAATGCACATATAAAAAGAGTTAGGATAAAAACAAATACTCCCCATTCTAGAGTATCAGAAGTAACCAGATTACAAATAAATCTCTCTACCGTAGGAAATAAAAGATGAAAGAGGAGCATAATGGATGGAATGGATGCTATTACTGGTAATAGATGATGTTTTTCTATGAATTTTAATCGTGTATATTTACTCTTCATACGTTAATCCCTTCCCTTTTTAATAATCAATAAGTATAGCACTAAATAAACGAAAATCAAAGGGATTTACTGAAAAAAAAGAAACTAGCAGATTATACAAGTGATATTAGGTATTTTGTTATCAATATTGTATATTCATTATCAAAGATATTAATAAAATATACTTAATCAAAAAAGGTAACCTTCATAAAAAGTTACCTAGTAAACCTTAATTAATATTACAATCTATCAATAGTAAAAGATAATATTTCTTCATTTTTTAATTGATTAATATTATTAAGCTTTGATGATTATACTGTTTGAATAATGTTATCTGACGTATTAAACCATGATTCACCTTTATAATGAGTATCTGAATCTAAAACAAACTCCTGATAATCTGGTGATGAAGGTTTTATGAATAATATTTCTCCAGGATTTATGGTTGTATCTATACCTCCTTTAATCGCTGAAGATCCTGCTCCTGGATTTAGACTAATCGTTGGAGACCAACGTGCATAGTTTTCATTTTCATCCGTATCAATTTCGAGGTGAAGATGTACTCCTGTTGAGTATTTACCGGTATTCCCCATAGTAGCAATGACTGTATCTTTTGTAATTGATTGCCCCTTTGAAACTTTAATCGAACCTTTTTCTAAATGAAAATATCGGAATGTTAATACTTTGTAAGCTTTTCTATTTGCTCCAATTACATCTTCATAGCGTACAATAACGTAGAATCCAACGACTGCATCCTCTCCGCAGTCAATAACACGCCCTTTACCAGATCCCCAAATGCGCTTATCACTTCCCGAACTTAATCGATAGTCATGTCCATAATGAATCAATCTACCCATATTATTATCTTGTGTAAACTGAGGATATGCAGCGGCCTTATACCCCACTCCTAATAAAGTTTTGTTTAACGGTAAAATTAATTTTTGTGTCACCTATTCTCATTCCTTTAATCAATTGAATTTTCTAAAAATTGTTCTGAATTTGGATCATCAATAATCCCTAAAATAGCTACTATTGTTAATACTTTATCTAGAAGTTCCTGTAATTCATAATTCTCTCCTAATCCAGTTCGAATTAATATAAGCCCTAACAAGGCCATTAAATAACCAATAACTATTCGATTCTTTAAATTTTTTAAAATTAATAATTTATTTTTCATAATAAAAATAAGATTAACTCCACCCTACAACAATTTGAGAAACTATAGCTGTTGTAATAATTCCAGCTATATACACCAAAATTTTATTAGAGGATTTCATTTCACTCACAACAAGCTTTAACTCAGTTACTTCTGATTCTACTCTCCCAATCTGTTGACTTTGAATATTAATTGCATTATCTAACATTTTCAACTTTAATTCGTGTTCTCTAAGTATTAGTTCTTGTTGTTGTTCAATAGTTCTTTGATGTTCAAACTGTGCACTAGTAAAGTTATCCACTTTACTCACCTCCTTATTATAAATGTTAAAGTTAAAGGGCCCTTTAACTTCTAACTCTATTAAACACTATTTAATCAGATTTTGTTCCGCAAAGAAGATATAACTTCATTTCATTAATATCCCCACTAATTACTTTTTTTCTACAAAAGACGACAAACAAACATTGGTATAATTAAGACAGATAACAAAATAAACTATAAATTGAGTTTTTTCGATATCTAAGAACATATTATAGATATTTAAACTATATTTTAAAAAAGTAAAAAGGTCTCTTTAAATAAAGAGACCTTTTTACTTTTTTAAAAACTTCTTACATTTTAAAAAAGTAAAAAGGTCTCTTATACGAAAAAATAAAAAATGTATTTTATTTTGTTATCAAAATTTAAAAAGGGGTTTTTATATGACTTGGAAGAGAGAAAAAAAATTGGTAGAAGATATTATTAAAGAAAAATATGATTTAGATAAATTAGTATCTGAATTAACCAAATTAAAATCGAATGAACTCTTAAACAAACATATTCAATTAATTCATCGACAAATTGAATTAAATAATTTATTCAATGCTTGTTTTAATATTCTAACTCTAGAAGAACAAAAGATACTTCAAATGCATGCCATTGATAGACTAGCTGATTTTGAAATCGGAATTAAATTAGGATTTAGCGAACGAACAACCTGGGAACGTCGTAAAAAAGCTACCTTAAAATTCGCAAAATTAATTAATTTTTATTATGAATAGGGAGGAATTATCTTGAAAACTAAAGAAGTAAAAGATTTTTTGAAAAATTTTTTCATAAAAAAACAAGAGCTAGACGAGTGGATGGAAGTTTTCAAAAAAAAAGAAGTATCCACATTATCAGAGCAGCATTTAAAAATGTTAAAACAACATCAACATCTAAGTGAAATTCTGGATATAACTTTAAAATTTCTTACAGAAGAAGAACTTAAAATTATTAGAATGACTTATATCGAACAACTAACAAATATTCAATTAGCCGAATCATTAAATGTATCACTGAGTACTGCTTCAAAAAGAAAGCGCGATAGCTCAATGAAGTTAGCAAAAAAAATTCAAATACTTATACAACAAGCTGCATAAGATGGTCTAGCTCATATTTGCGGAAATTTTAATACAAAAAATTTATATTCTCTTTACGGAACAAAAATAGTACTTTCATGATTTAATATAGTTGTAAGTGATAGGGCCTATAATCTTATAAATATACTTTACACAAAAGGAGAATTAAATTATGGGAAAAGAAATGCCAGAATTCATTGAAGAGAAAAATATTAATGAGCACAAGGTTGAAACATGTGCAGATCTTCCAATTGAAGGAGGTGGTGTACAAAAACTAATTTTACCATTCAATGGACGATCAACAGTTTACTGTGGATGGAAGGCTTCAGGATACACCAAAAAAACAGGAAAAGTCATGTACGGTCAAACAATTAAAGGACCTACTAGAATCGATGGAGATTTTGGATCAACTTCTTGGAGTTATAATCAACCAGTTTATGCTTCTGGAGCTGGTGTAGTCAAGAAAATTTATAACAGCCGCAGTACTAACGGGCCAGGAAAAGTAATTTGTATTGTTTATGAAAATGTTTGGAATCATACTAAGAAGAAAGGTTATTCAGTGGCCGCACGTTACTTCTATATGCAAGAAATCAGTTCAAGTTTATCAGTAGGAAAACGAGTTTCAGCAGGAACATATTTAGGAAAAGCGGGCTCTAACAGTAATTCAAATATGGGTGATATTACAGGTGGAGCTTTACATATTGAGTTTGATACTGATACTACATATGTAGATTATTCTCCAACTGTAACAAAGTTATCTGATGGAATTTATCCTGGTTATGATACAACAATCGACCCATGTGAATTATTTCATATTGGATCAGGACAATCAATCGATAAAACTACGGTTTCAGGTTGGGTATACTCAAACGATGTAAACTTACCAACTAGATAACCCAAAAAAGAAGATTATGCCATTTATTGCATTATCTTCTTTTTTTTGGTATAATTGATTCAATTATTATCTAATGATAGGGAGAATAAAATTGAGAAAAATAACAAATGTAACTTTAATTGCAATATTTATTTTTTTATATGGATGTCAAAATTCTAACTTAGATCCAAGTGAAGAACTTATCAAATCAGAAATGCAAGATAATACAATCCTAGAAATCCCTTTAGAAGAGGATCCCCTATACAGGGCATCAACTATAGGTAATCCTCCACTAATGTTTGGAGAAGAAATTAAAGTTTCAATAGGAGAAGAAGTAGAAACAGAGCCTGATATTTTTACTACATTTATAGGTTATGAAGTTATAACAGGGAATAATGGGAAAAAGGGAATTAAATTAATAAATCAGCGAATAAATAAAACAAATAATAAAATTAAATTTGGATTAAGTGGATTAAATACCTCCGTACCTCTGTATGCTAACTATGAAAACATAACACTTTTGGTACATATGCCAGATATGTATTATTATTCGAATGATGTTGAATACAGTTATTACGCATTAGAAAGAGCAATTGAATATACGGACCCTTCAACGAAGGCTTGTTTTGAAGAGACGACGATACAACCTGGAGAAGCTAATATTTGTTATAACTTAATTGATTATGCAGGACCAGGAGAATATGAATTATTTTGGCCGATAATTACGGCAGAAGATGGCAGTGGATTTGGAGAAAAATATCGCACTATTAAAATTGAAGTTGAATAAAAATAGAGCTTCTAATTTTATATTATGTTAAATAAGAAAAGAGCAAAACTATAATTAGTTTTGCTCTTTTCTTATTTCTCTTACTTTTTCAACAGATACTCCTGTTGTTTCTGCAATAAAATCATCATCTAATCCTTTTTGAATTAAATTTTTTGAAATTTCTATTTTTTCTTTTTTTGCACCTTTTTCTTCTGCATATGATAAAGCACTAATTTCATTTAATCTTGACTCTCTACGCTTTTCGTATCGCTCTCTTTCTTTACGATCACCACTTAATCGAATCAATTCAGCTTTCGCTGCTTTTATTTCAACTTCTACTTTTTCTAATTCTTGAACTAATTCACTATCCGGTTGATTAATAAAATATAGCCATGCCCCTAATTTAGTCTTAACTTCTTCTACACGCTTCACATCTTTCATTTTCTTCAATTCAATAAAATGTACCTCCATCACATCAGTTAATTCTTCATTCGTTTCACAGTCTTTCAAACGATAAACACTATGAAATTTAGTATGATTTAATAAATTGAAGTCCAATAAATTAATACAGATGGTTCTTGATAGCTTTTGATAGTTTTCTCCATTTTCAAGTTGTCCTTCATATAACTTGCTCCAATAATATAAGCTACTCTTAATCATGTTGTATTCATCTTTTAGCTGAATTTCAATATTAATATATTCACCTTTATTAGTAATAGCTTTCACGTCTAATCGACTATATTTATCCTCTAAATGACTTTTCTCAATGGTCGTATCTTTTAATATGACTGATTTAATCGGATCAACTGGATTTAAGATCGCATTTAAGAATGAAATCAACACATTAGGATGGTTTTCATTTCCGAATATACGTTTAAAAACAAAATCCATCTTAGGTGGTAATAACGCTACTGTCATAACTTATCAAACCTCTCTTTTTATTCATTTCTTTTATTATACTACGTTATAAATCATCTAACGTAAAATTAGAATCACTTCATCAAATATTTATAAAAAGATAAAGTGAACTGTACCTTATTTTTGCAAAACGAAAGATGAAATTATGAATAGCTTCATATCCCCAGTTTGATTATATTATGTTATTTCTATTTATAGTCTCATTTTCTTAAAGGTCTCATAAGTTTAGTTTTGAGATAGTTACAATTAATACAGATGACTTAAATATTTTTAAAATGATATATTATGGTAATATATATCTATATTAATTTTAAAGGAGAGCATTATATGGATAAGAAAACTGGAGTACATTTTTATCTAAATATAAAAAATTTAGATAGCGTAATAAAATCTGAGGAAAAAAAAGATGAGGATTTAAAAAGGACTCTACACAGGCTACAAACATATTTTGTGGGATTAACAAAGTTAGTAAAGGATAAAGGTGCTAAAATAGAAAAGTACACTGCCGGTAGGGCACATATAATATTTGAAGTAACTAATGATGATAAATTTGATGATAGTATTTTAGAAACTATATGTTCTTGTTTTATTTATGTAAATAAAATATTTAATAATTTAGGTAAATATTCTAAATATACTAACTTTAGTGTACATGCAGGAGTTGATTATGGAGACTACTATGATTATGAAATAGAAGATGAAAAAATAACAAGTATAGGTTCTGTAGCAAACATATCCGCAAAAATTCAATCATATGCACCTAAAAACTCTATATATGCTACTAAAAAGTTTATTGATAAGTTAAATTGCTCTACAAGAAACAAGTTCATTAGATTAGGAGAATCTGAATACAAAGAATTATATAGTAAAGTAAAAGTAAAAAATATATACCAAATAAAATATTTAGATATTTTTGATGATAAAAAAAATGATGAGCTATTTAATGATTTAGAAGAGATTAAAAATACAGTTGAGGAGGAAACTAAAAAAATAAATCTTAAAGATATTAAATTTGAAGAAGTAGAAAAAAAATTATCATTTGATAATTTATCTTTAAAAGGAAAAAATAAAAAAATAGTAGATGCTGCTATTCTTTGTGCTGATATTAGAGGATTTACTAAATTATTTACAGTAAGTGATAGTAATTTAGATGATTTGAAAGATGTCATGAAAAAAATATATTCAATAATGGGATCAGTAGTAGAAGAATTTAATGGGACACTAGTTCAATATCAAGGTGATAGATTAGTTGCAATATATCATGATTATGACACTGAAAAAGAGTATATTATCAGAACACTTGAGGCCGCCCTTACATTAAAAAATAAGGTAATAGAATTATCTGACAATGAAGATATTAAGAAAAAATTAAATAATAAAGAAATAAGTATTGGCATAGGATGTTCTATAGGAAAGGTTATTGCAACTAGATTAGGTAGGTATGCTAGTAAGGATAATATTATTCTAGGAGAGGCATATAATTACGCAAATAAATCAGAAGATGAATATGCTGAGAAAAAGCAAATTGTAATATATAAGACTTTAAAGGAAAAAATAGAATTAATAGCAAATAGTGAAGATAATGATAATGTAGAATATGAAGTATTCAAAGATAGTTTTACTTCAATTAATACTACTGGATATTATATTACTGATATTACTTTAGATGAGTATACGGATAATGTACAGAAATCAAAAAATAATAAATTAAAAATAGAGCAATTAGTAAATGAAAAGTTTAATAGTAGAGAGGCGGTAAGACCTTGGGGTAAATGAAACCATAATTCCAGATTATGAAGGAGAATGCTTTGATCATTATTATACTGAAGTGAAAAACGATTTTAAGAGATTAAAAGAAAGATTCCCATTATTAGAGATGACTTCTTTACCTACAGTAATTCCGAAAGAAATATTTATTTATGGTGAAGCAATAGACAAAGAAATACTTGAGTACTGTAAAAGTGAAGTTGATATACGAAAAAACAGTATCTATATTTTAGGAATTTATCCAAGTTCTTTCCCTAAACAAGAACTTGTAATTGAAGATTTTAAACAAAAAATAGATTGGAGTAAGATTCCTTTAGAACATCGTCATATTAACACTTATAAGAATGGTAGGAAGGTATTATGCACTCATCATCCTAATGGGGAAATAAATGAATTAGCGATTGAAAAAAGAAGTATTGCAATAATTGATAGTGCATGGAGGTTATTTATTCAATATAAAAGGTATTTAAGCATTAGAGTTTGGACTTTAAAAGATTTACCTCATGGGGAAAATGCAGATAAGTTATTAAAAAAAGAAAATAAATTTTATAAAAAATAAATGGGAGAGTTTCATGAGTGAAGAAAACAATGTATTAGATGAATTAAAACATATATTGGAAGAAGTGAAAACTTGGTTACATTTTGGAGAAGCAAAACATGGAGCATTACTTGCCATAAATTTAATATTAATATTTAAATGTACTGATTTTTTCATAAATATAGAAGAAAAAAAAATTATAGGAAGTAAAGTATTTTTAATAATTATAATGACATTATACCTTTTTTCTACAATAATATCTCTTATATCATTTATGCCTAAATTGAATAAATTAGATGATTCAGATGTGGATGAAGATAGTAACAGCACAACTAATAATTTGTTGAATTTCTTTGGAGATATAAAAAAATATAGTAGCTCTAAACAATATTTAAGAGATGTCTATTATAAATATTTTAATATGGAACAAACAAGTAACTTTCCATTAATAGAGCAGGACTACGCTAAGGAAATAATAATAAATTCACAAATAACTAATAGAAAATTTAAACTATTTAAATGGTGTGTAATAATAGATATATTAGCAACTATAATGCTATTAATATTTTGGATTGGAAATGTTCTAGATGTATCAATAACAATTATATAATTAAATGAGAAAATACAATAAAATCTCTTTCATATTCATAGAAAAGAGCAAAACTACTATCTAGTTTTGCTCTTTTCTTATTCCTTTCACTTCTGCAAGAGTTAATCCTGTTGTTTCTAGAATAAAATCATCATCTAACCCTTTTTGAACTAAATTTTTAGCAATTTCAATTTTTTCTTGTTTTACTCCTTTTTGTATTCCCTTTTCTTCTGCATAGGATAAGGCACTGACTTCATTCAATCGTGATTCCCTACGCTTTTCATAGCGTTCTCTTTCTTTGCGATCCCCACTTAATCGAACTAATTCTGCTTTTGCTTCCTTGATTTCGACTTCTACTTTTTCTAATTCTTGAACTAACTCACTATCCGGTTGATTAATAAAATATAACCACGCTTCTAATTTAGTCTTAACTTCTTCTACACGATTCACATCTTTCATTTTCTTCAACTCGATAAAATGTAACTCCATCACATCTGTTAATTCTTCATCCGTTTCACAATCTTTCAAACGATAAACACTATGAAATTTATCATGATTTAATAAATTAAAGTCCAATAAGTTAATACAGATCGTTCTTGATAGTTTCTGATAGTTTTCTCCATTTTCAAGTTGTCCTTCATATAACTTACTCCAGTAATATAAGCTACGCTTAATCATGTTGTATTCATCTTTTAGCTGAATTTCAATATTAATATGTTCACCTTTATTCGTCATAGCTTTTACGTCTAATCGACTATATTTATCTTCTAAATGACTTTTCTCAATGGTCGTATCTTTTACTATGACTGATTTAATCGGATCAACTGGAGTTAATACCGCATTTAAGAATGAAATCAACACATTAGGGTGATTTTCATTTCCGAATATACGTTTAAAGACAAAATCCATCTTAGGTGGTAATAACGCTACTGTCATAAGCTCTCAAACCTCTCTTTTTATTCATTTCTTTTATTATACTACGTTATGAATCATCTAACGTAAAATAATCTTCGATTCAGTAAAATTAGAATCATTTCCACAAATATTTACAAAAAGATAAAATGGAATGTAATCTATTTTTAAATAACAAAATCATCATCTACTCCTCTTTGAATTAAAGATTGTATTAATGATTTATTTATTTTATTATTATATTAAAAAGGAGTGATAATATTGAGTTCAACACAATGTCCATGTGGAAGATACTGTGATAGCGGTTCTTTACAAGAAGTAAATGGTCAAATGGTATGTCCAAAATGCTTTTCAGATTGGCAATTAGAAGATGAAGAGGAATAGTCTAAAATCCAAAGAAAACTATTGTATAAAAAAGACACTAGGAAAAAGATATCCCTAGTGTCTTTTCTTTCGACTATTTTCATATACTTCTTTTAACATCAAACTCACTCCCTATTTTAGATGTAACCTCTCATTCCAGTAAATAATTTCTGACGTGTGAAATTTTCTCTATCCACCCAATAGTAACCATAATTTGAATCATATTCAATTCGACCTGCTATTTCTTCATCTTCATCATGAGGAAGATAAATAAATGAGTTACCACTCGTTAAAGTTTGCTCAAATTCATCTGTTAGAGAATTATAACAATCGTATCTTTCTGTCTGCTGATTAAATTTTAAATATACCTCTGTCATTTTTATCTCTCCTTTAGTGAATTAAAATTTATTTAAAAATATTATACCATATATTAAATGATAATAATTGTTTTTAACAATTTTATTTATTATTTATTTTATGTTATTGTATAATTATATTAAAAATAAATAATGAGTATAGGAGTGATATTTTTGCTTTTATTAGAACAAGAAAAAATAACAGAAGAATCAATAAAATATATTAATTCTAAAACTAAAAATAATTTTTCTATTCGTGGTATTATTCGTGAAGAACTAGGTGAGGATTCTTCAAAAACAGAGGTTGAACGTATTCGAAAGTCTATCTCTAAAAAGATAACAAAGGCTGGATTTATCTTTGATAAGGATAAAAAGATATATGTTAAAAAAAATGATTTTGAACAGGAACAAATAGAACATATTGTTTCTGAAAATTTAAAGATAAATACTAATAAAAAAGATAATATTCAATGTGAAAAAAATAATATTGATAATGAAACTATTCAAAAAAATAATGAAAACAATTTAGATAAAATAAAGCGTAAATACACTAAAAAAATAGATAGAAAATTGAATGAAAATCCACTTTATTATGATGTTCAAGTTATTAACATTCTAACGTACATCGATTCTATATCCCAGGAGATGAGGGAGCAGCAACAACCATTGGGAGTATTTGTCGAGCCATCAGTATTAGAATTATTCTCTACGATCCTAGATAGATTCCATTATATTAACCAATATCAACTCATTCAATTAGCCATTCATTGTGTGGCTAAAAATATTGATTCCATTCAACAATCAAACTTCCTCATGGAATACTCTAATTTCATCGTTCAAAATAAATTTATGACGGATAAGAAAAAACAAATGACAATGAAATCCTATCCGAAGACTAAGGAAATGATTAATACGATTACAATTAACTTTCCATTATTAAAGAGAGCCGATATAGTTAGTTTCTGCTTATACATTTTTACTAAGTGCTATGAAGATGTTCAAAATGAAAACGATAATAACTAAATGCAAAATAAGACACCATTCGTCAGTGGTGTCTTTTATTATATAGATACAACTCCCCCTAGTATAATTGCTATTAACGGAATTGCTTTGTTAATAGCATATGATTTTAGAACCTTTTAGTATGAATAGATCCTGAAAAATATTTCGTAAAAATTCGCTTTTTCCAGAATAGTTTATATATCAATTATATGCCAACTAAAACACCAAACGCATTTGTTTATATATAGTTGATATATAGTTAATATATAACCTTCCTCTCCTTCTTTCCTTAACTTTTAGTTAAAATATAAACTAAATATCAACTATTTTTTCTTTATTCTTTCGAAAATTAGTTGGTATTCAGTTGACTTTTAGTTAAAATGGTTATATAATATTAAATGTAAACAACAAATCAACTAGATATAAACTATTTATCAACTAAGGAGAGAAAGAAATGTCAAAAGAAGCATTAGAACAATTATTAGGTATTGATATTGGTCGTGGTTATGCGAAAGGTTATAGTGAATATAGAGATAATATTCACGAGTGTTGCTTTAAATCAATTATCGCTCTAGGACGAGATATGGATTTTTCTGAACAAGTTGATCCAATCTATATTGAAGTGAATAAAGATGATTACGAAGAGGATTACTTCGTTGGTTATTTAGCGGAAACAGAGGGAGATAACCCAATTCATGTTCTTGCTGATGATAAAACAACTACTAATGTTCAAAAACTAATTTGGGCAGTTTTACATAAAATTGCTATCGCTGATCGTGTTAAAATTAATTTAGGAGTTCCAAATAAACTATTTACAAAATCAGTCCTTAATAAAGTGATTGAAACCTATAAAGGAAAAGAAATTACAATTAAAGATAAAATTACTGGTTCTTATAAAAAGGTTACAATCGTTGATATAACTATCTTTAGAGAGGCAGATTCAGCTTTATTATGGCATACAGAAACAAATATTGAAGAAGATATTAAAAGACCAATCGGATTAGTTTCTGTTGGTTTTAGAACAACTGAATTTAGTTATTATGATGAAAACTTAAAATATAATGATAAGTTATCTACATCAACTGAAATCGGAAATAAATCAGCGTTAGAGTATGTTCAACGTAAATTGAAAGCTAATCAAGTCACTCGCACATTAGCTGAAATCGATACTTCTGATAAGTACGATAAGTTTAAAAAAGTAGCCTACAACAATCTAACTAATTCGATTGAAAATGAAATTGAAACAATGTGGTTAAATCGTTCAGAAATGGATATTTATATTGCTGGTGGAACATCATTGTATTTAGAATTACAAGAAGATTATAAAAGCGTTCCAACACCTCAAATGGCAACTGCTAAAGGACTTTATACTATTGCTAAACGTGTATTCGCTTAATCTTAATTCGGAGGTATCTCATGAAAAAAACGAGTTCATTACACCTAGAAGAAGATATGTGGGAAGAAATCTTAGCCTATCAAAAAGCTAATAAGCTAAGTTCTAAAAATATTGCTTTAGAAAGAATGCTACTTGAAAGAAGAATTTTAATTCAAATATTAAATAATAATTCTTTAATTCAAAATAATCTTTCTACACCTCCAAGTCAAACGTCTAATGTTAATCAAATATTAGACGTTAAAGTAGAGGATTCAACTGAATTAGATCAAATTAAAGATTCGATTATGAATGCTTACGGTAGTATGCCCGAATAAATAAAAAAATCCCCTTATTCATAGAGAATAAGGAGATTTTTTTTACAACAAATCAACTAAAAAACTAAGTTTTAACTAAGTATGGAATCATCTTAACAAAAAACATCATTTTTTGCAATAATATTTATTGATATATTTGAAGATCATATTCATTGTTATTTATCAGATGTTGCCAAAGCAACGTCTTTTTTTATAAAAGTAATGTATAATTAAACTATAAATTATTAAATAGAGGAGTATTATCATGCCTGTTATATCTATGTTTTACGGAATTATTATCCGAATGTATTTTAACGACCACAACCCACCTCATTTCCATGCAACCTATGGTGATGAACAAGCCATTATTTCCTTAGATGGAGAAGTAATTGAGGGGAACATAGGCAAGAAACAATTAAAATTAATACAAGCGTGGACAATTATTCACCAAGATGAATTAAAAGCAAACTGGACTTTGGCACAAGAAGAACAACCGACATTTCGCATTGATCCATTAAAATAAGAGGTGATTCAATGAGTGGAATTAAAGTTTTAAAAGTTCAAGCGTTAGGGAATTATCAGTTGTTAGTAACTTTTTCAAATAAAGAAAATCGTATTTTTGATGGTTCTCATTTATTATCTAAGCCAGTTTTTTCACCATTAATAGATCAAGATTTGTTTGAAAAAGCATATGCTGATTATGGTGGTATAGTATGGAATGATGATATTGACCTATCTGCCGAATATATATATGAAAAAAGCACCTTATCCCAATAAGGATTAAGGTGCTTTTTTTGTTGCAATGAAATTTTTCTATATTACTAAAATGATATGAACATATTGTAACACAAAAAATCCCCTCGCTCCATAGGAACAAGGGGATTTTTCGATAACCGTATGTATTTATTAACTGGTCTTTATTGTATCACTAATTTCAACAAAAAAAAAAGACCCTGTAGAATAGTTTCTACAGGATCTTTTCATATTATACAGTAGTTTTCATGGAATACTTAGCAATAAGCATATGATGTAATAATCTATCAAAGCATGTCTGAATTTTAATTAATTTAGTCAAAAAAGTCAATAAAAAAGATGTTGTGTAGCTGATCTATTAACAACATCTTTTAACTTAATAGCTTTTTAAAATTATGACTTTATGTACTTGAATACTTTATCATATTTTTTAATTGCTATCACCTAATTTGACAAATTATAAATAGCTTACTTGATATTATAGGATCTAGTTTCGCACTTATACTACTTCTAAACTCGTTATTCTACTTCATTTTTAGGAGCAATTACAATCAACAAGATCACTCCAAATAATCCAACAATAAATGATAAGAAAAATAGAATAAGGTTTTTAAAACCCTTACCTATCAAAACAAGTGGTCCGATTGAACGAAAAATAGTAGTTGAATCCACTTGATAAACATATTCATACCACCACTTTCTTAGTTGAGAAAGAAGAAGTTTACTGAAAGGAAATAGAAGTGTATTGATTAACATAAAAGTAGTTATTAGTAAAAACTTTGATTCATGATTAAAATTATATGTTGTGATGATACTGAAAATTATTAAAGCAATACTATATTCTCTAATCCAAAAACGTTTAGGAAATGATAGGAACGCATATTTAAAACGATTGATTACTAGATTCATGATTAATCACCTTACTTTTCTAAATTTTTAAAATAAATGATCTTAAACATTGGCTTTAGGAAACTCTAATTTAAAATTAGTATATTTTTCTCCTAACTCCATCTTAATAATAGCGTCATAAGTCTTACCGCTTTTTTGACTCGTTAGATTTTTAACAAGCACTTCACCTTTACTTAAAAGAGATTTAGCTATAGTTTTTGTTAGTTTCTTTCCTTGACTTTCAAAGAATCTATTCTCTTTCCATAGAGCAAATGAACATTCTCGATTTGAACAATAAAAGTTTTTATCACTCTCATGCACTGGACTTTGACATTTCGGACACTTACCGATTTCTTCTTTTTGGGGTCTGTTATTTTCAAATTGGAACGTTGCAACCGTTGATTTTTCTTGATCTACAACATTTCTAACAAATGATTCAATCTCATACATGAATTGAGTGGCTGATAATTCTCCACGTTCGATTTGATCCAACTTTTCTTCCCACTCCGCTGTCATTTTTGCACTGGTTAGAATAGGTGGTAAAATAGACATTAATTTATGTGCTTTTTCTGTTGCAACTAAATGATTCTTTTCACGTTGAATAAACCCACTTCGGATAATTGTTTCAATAATATTTGCTCGTGTCGAAGATCGCCCAATACCTTTTACTGATTTTAAAATATCTGTTAATTCTTTATCATCTTCAATCTGACATTTCTCCATAGCTTCAAGTAATGTTGCTTCTGTATAACGTGATGGTGGTGTCGTCTTTTTAGATTCAATTTTAATATCTTGAACGGATAAAGATTGATTTTCAGTTAGTGGTGGTAATAAAATTTCTTCTTTCTCTTTTTTCTTTAATTTTAAAACATCTTGACACTTAATTTCTAAACCACGATAACCTAAATCAATTAGATTCTGTGTCTTAGATTCAAATTCATAAGCATTTAAACCGATAGTGACTTTAGTTGATTGATATTGATAAGGGGAGTAAGTAGCAATTAACATCTGATAGGCAACTAAAGTCATAATATTTCTTTCTGATTCACTTAATGTTTTCCAATCGTGCTTAATTCCTGTGGCAGTAACTAAAATAGCGTGATGATCTGTAACTTTTGAATCATCAATTACATTGTCAACATTAACTAAATGTGGTTGATAATCAGTAGTTAATGAAACTGGTTGAACCTCTTGTAATAAAGATAATAGAGAAGTCATTAACTCTTTTTGTACTGAACTAACATATTTTGAATCTGTACGAGGATAAGTCATTAATTTACTCTCATATAGTTTTTGAATAATATCTAATGTTTGTTGAGCAGAATAGCCAAATGATTTATTTGCTACTTTTTGCAAAGCAGTCAAATCATAGAGTTGTGGTGCTTTTTTTGTATTATCTTTGGTTTCAATTTGTCGTACAATTGCATTTAAGCCGATATGAGAGGTTTTAAATTGTTCCGCTATATTTTTATCATCAAATCTTAAACTCGCCTCAAATCCCTCTAAAATCAGTTTTACGACATAATAATCTTTAGGAATGAAGTTAATAATCTCTTTATCACGTTGACAAATCATATTAATAGTAGGGGATTGTACTCGTCCCACATTTAGAACATTTCCATTTCCATATTTTTTAGTGAAAAGTCGTGTACCATTGATTCCAACTAAAAAATCAGCTTGTGACCGACACTTAGCTGATTCTAATAATAACTTTTTCTCTGATCCATCTAATAGGTTAGCCATTCCCTCACGAACCACATGGTCTTCAAATGAAGAAATCCATAAACGTTTAACTGGCTTTTGACAATGAATATACTCATAAATAAGCCAAAAAATTAATTCTCCCTCACGACCACCATCAGTACCACAAATTAAGGTACTAACATCTGAACGCTCTATTAATTTTTTGACATTATAAAATTGAGATTTTGAATTTTCAATAATTTTTGTTCTCCATGTTTTAGGTATAAACGGTAGAGTGTCTAAACTCCACACGCTTAATGATGGTTCGTAATCTTCCATCATAGCATTTGTAATTAAATGACCATAACACCAGGTCACAATATAATCATGATTTTCTAAATAACCATCTTTCACTTCAAATTGTCCGATTGCTTTTGCAATATCTCTCGCCACACTTGGCTTTTCTGCAATAATTAATTGTTTCATTTCTCTATTTCTCCTTTAATTATAAAAAATCATAACTCTGATCTGATGGTAAATCCATACAATAATTTTCCCAATGCGATACTGATAAATTTTCTTTAATGTCAGTATGTAATTTTTCTAATTCTTCATTAGTTGCACTCAAATACTGCCCTAAATTATCTAAATATGTTTCTCTAACTCCTAAATCTCTTAATTGTTGTTTAATAACCTCTACCGTTACTTCAACAACTTCAACAGTATTTGTTGATTCAACTTTATTTGAATTAAAATCATTTTGAATTTCTTTTAAAAATTGTTGGTCGCATTTCTCAAAATCTGTGCTTTCTTGTTCAATTTTTTGTCGCTCTATTTCCCTCTCATTAATGGCTCTTAATGATTCAAATACATATTTACCTGCGATAAAATCTCCTTTTTCAAATGCCTTAGGACTACAATAATATACTCGTTCATTCAAATTAATATCAGCGTGTTTTCCTCTAGGAATTAATCCCTCAACGTCCGTTTCTTTAATTCCAGTATGGATTTTCCCTTCATCATCTTTATAAGTAAAATATCTAAAAGCCGAATAGAAATTTGAAAAAATAGGCTTTCTTCCTAACCTCAATACAACTCCTTTTTCAAATGGTAGTTCCATTAACTCATTCATATGTAATAAAGGTTCTTCTTCTAATGATTCTGACACTTGATATTTTGTTTCGCCAATTTGAGATGAAACAGATTTTCTTACCACCGTTCGATTCCCTAATTTTTTAAACGTTTCTTCAACGGCTGGTAGATCATTAGTTTTAATATAAATCATATTTTGACAGTTATTTTTGATAATTGGAGCATAATCACCATATTTAACATTGAATTGATTCAAGTCTTGCACAAATAAAAAGAATCTAATATTACGACTTCGTGACATAGATGTTTTCTTATCAAGATCAGGGATTGATGGCATTTGTGCGAACTCGTCTAATAAATAGTTAATTCGACGTGGTGATTTCCCCTTATGTTCTTTTTTTATTAACTTTGATAAAGTGAAATAGCTTTGCTCTACAAAGATACTCGCTAACGACCAACGAGTAGGGTTATCGTCTGGACAAACAATAAAAATTGCCGTTGGTTCATCTATTAAATCTTTAAAATTAATTTCATTTATAGATGTTAGACGTGCAATAGATTCATCTGTAAATAAATCAAGATTAGTTAATGCAGTTGATAAAATACTCCCTTTTGTATTTTCGCCTGCCGAAGTCATAGCACTAGCTTTTTGTTTAGGAAGATTTCCTAAAGGTCGTGATGTAAAGTAATAATCTAGCATTTTGGTTTTATCATCATAGGGTGTCGCTGCTAAAGTAGAAATCGTATTAACCATCACATGAGGGGTAAAACTATCAGCAGTTTTTCGTTTAATTTCCTCTTTTTTTTCTGTTGGGAAAGAAGTTTCCGTATCTTCAAATAATAAATCTTCAACCATAGCTAAAGTAGTTCCACTGGTTAAATTTTTAGCAGTATCTTGCCAAAACTTATCCTTAGCATTTGGATCATCATTTAAGATATGTGCAAAAGCATTAGATAAATTAGTCGTATTAGATAAATCGGGGTTTTTAGGATTTTTCTTTAATGCTTCTAAATAGTGTTGCTTAATCGTTTCAAATGGATTCCAAGCATGAGAATGATAGGGCTCTTCTAAATTAATGACTTTAATATTGTAGCCACGTCTTTTTAACATATCATAAGTATTCGCCAATAACTCGCCCTTAACATCATTGACAATCATACTCTCTTGTAAATTTTCAGCTTGTTTAATAACTTCTTTAGTGGCTTTATTTCTTTTAAGTTGCTCAACGCTAGGAAATGATGGTCTTGAAATGACTTCCATCGTTGGGAATACAAGCATTTGCGACTTTCCTGTTCCTGTTGGACCAAGTCCTAACGTGTGAATCACATTAGGACATACATAAAATTGATGATCCTCTAAATCAGTATGGAGAACCATTCCACGATTAGCATTTAAAATGACTTGTGATTGATTAAGTTCTTTTTTTTCTTTAATTTCTTCTTTAACACTAATTAGTCTTTGTTGAAGTTTCTCTAATTCAAGTTTCATTTGTTCTTTATCACTCATTAATACCCTCCTTTTCCTCTTTTAATTGCTCGTTAATTTTTTGAATCGTATCCTCTAAAAATTTTTCTTCTTCTTCTAATTCTTCTAAAGTTTTAAAGTAAATAGGAACTGTTACAAGCCCTTCCGTTTCAAGTAGCTTAGATTCATCATCTTTCAGCTCATTAATGGATTCATTCGCCCAATCAGCAGTTCCTTTTTCTCCGTTAGCAACTATTTTATCTCGCATTAATATTTCATGATAATAATATCTGATCAGTTTATATAAAATAATGGCTATTAGAATACTTAATGCTAACCAATGTAACGTTCTATAATGCGGAAAAAATACTCTTATCGTTATTCCATATCGAGGTATTAAAGTAGAGATACTAAGCAACATGAAAATAGAATAACTAACTAAAATACCGAATAATTGATAGAAATAATACTTTCTTTTTAATGGATCAATCGTTATTTCATGTAGGATTTTTTTCATTTTATCTATACATCTGTTTAATTGCTTATCTCTAAATTCTTTAGATAAAAATAAAGTGTAAATCTCAACTAAATAATCTTTTAATTCATCTATTTTTAACTTTAAATTATCGTCCACTATCATACTCACCCTCTTTTTGGATTTCTTGTTGATATAATAACTTTTCATATTCACGTAATGCTTTATTAACATCACGTTCCAATACTCGTTTTAACTTGTTAATGTGATAATTTAATTGATTTAATGTGTACGGAGAAGATGTTTGGGAACGATTATACAGACTATCATCTAGCCTATTAGATACTTGCTTTTCTTGACTTGATGAATAAGAAAAGGAACGAGCATTTTCTCGTTCCTTTTGGTTTATTGGTATTAGCGAATCTTCTTTATAAACTAAAGACTTAAAAAGTTCATCAGATAATCTTATTGACGATTTATCATTTAAAGTATGATTACTATTTTTATACTCTTTAATCTGCTTTAATAGGGTATTACCTAAACGTTGAAATAAATCTTTTTCGCAGTTTTGACTATAATCTTTGAACATCTCTCTCGAACGATCACCATACGCTCTACGATAAAATTCTTGTTCATTAGAAGTTAATTCGATAAAATGCTGATACTCACTAGGGAAATGATTTTGTAAAATAGCATAACTAAGTGTATTAATCCATTTTTTTTCATGAGGTTTTAAGTTTTTATAATTATACGTTGATAATTTTTCAGATAGTTGTTGAAAAACCTCTAGGTAATCCTCTTTAAATTGTGTTTCTTTTGCTACTCCTAAAATTCTTTTCCTTGCTATATCATTAATTTGTTGCTTTTCTTTTGAACGATCAGTCAATTCTCGAACACAAGTAGATTTCATTTGATTAATAGATGTTTGAGAAAAGAATCCATGATCTTTTTCTTCTTCCTCGCTCATATCCATCACATTAGTTGGATTTTTCTCAACCATAGCCACATGAAAATGAATGTTATCAGTATCATAATGTAATTGTGCTACCCAATACACTTTATTTTCCATCTGACGTTCTTTTAATAAAGATGTCATCATCTTACGAGCAGTATCTTTTAATTTTTCTTCATCTATTACATTATTAACTAATACCCCATGCTCCTGTAACCAATCATTATCGAAAGATATGATTGGTTTCCATAATAATCCCCCATTTTTATAACTTTCATCAAACTTTCGATTATAAAATTTACGCTGACTTGAAGAAATTACATCATTATAAAAATCAAATAATCCCTCTTTACCACTTTTAGTATTAAATCCATTATCAGTAGCCAAAACTGAACTTTTTCTAGTTTTAAATGAATTTTTATTACCAATATTAATCTCTACTTCTTGACGTTCAATATAATCTAAATAACGACTAAATCCTTGCTCATTTGAAGAATCATTTTTTATTTTATCAAGAATATCATTCCACTCTAATGCTTCCTGTTTCTCATGTTCATCTAATCCACGAGTGATATATTCAATATTTTGTGTATATGAATTATTTCGTGTATGTGGACTATCCCAACGAACCTTAGCAATTACTCCTACTTTTTGCACACTTCATCACATCATTTCTAATTAAAAACTAACGTTCTTTTTCTTGCTCATTTGTTACTGCTTTAGTCACTCCATGAATTAATTCATGTGGTGAACGCTCATTCCCTCGACAATCAATATTTTTTAACTTTTCTAAATCTTGAATCTCTAATACCTCTAAATTATTATAAGCACAGTCTAAATGCTCTAAATCGTCACAATGATTTAGCTTTAACTCCGTTAATCGGTTTGTATGACATGATAACCATTGGATTCCATCTGAAACTTCTAAATTATAAATAAAATTATTTGCACAATCTAATTGTTCTAACATAGGTAGTTCTTGAACTGGCAAGTCATATAATAGGTTATCTTGACACGTTAAATACATTAGTTCGTTGCAATCTTTAAAATTTAATTCTTCTAATTGATTATGACTACTAAATAAAAATTGTAACTCTTCTCGTTCTGAAACATCTAATGTTTTTAAATCACAAAAAGCCACATCTAACGTTTGAATCTCTTTTGGAATATCTTCATTTTTTAATTCATTCAAATGAGTGCTACTTGCATAAATTTTTCGACATTCACTACTCACTCCCTTTAACGTTTGAATCGGATTATAAGACACATCTAAATGTTTTAATGACGTAAACTGCTCAATTCCTGTTAAATCGTAGATTTGAGAGTTTGGAATTAATAAAACTTCCTGTGCTTGGATCACTGGTAACTGTTCATAAACTAACGTTGTATTATCACTTAACTTATCTTGTTCAAACACTTCAATTAAAATAGCTTTTCTAAAATTCTCATCTGGAAATAAATCATTCATACTTTCATAAGGAATTGGCAATTCATGATTATTTAACCATTTCATGCAGTAATCTTTAGAATTAAATTCTTCAATAAATACATCACCATGCGAATTATCAATACCAATCCATTTATCACCGTTTTTAGAGTAGAAACTCCCTAAATCATTTTCTGTTAATGTATTATTATCATATTTTTCAATTAAAGATTGTACTTGTTCATCTGTTAAAAATGAAATTGTTGAATCGTTTAATTGAAACTCTTTAACTTGCACATCTATATTTCCATTAAGATTTAATAAGTCAATCATATCTAAACTATTTACTGATAAATATTTTAAATCATTATTTTCACATTCAATGTTTTTTATAATTTTATTTTCTGTTAAATCTAATTCAGAAATAAAATTATTGCTACAAAAAATTTCTTCTAAACATGGGCAATCAGCAACTCCTAAATCACTCAATTCATTTCCACTACACGATAAACTTTTTAACACTGATTGTTTTTCTAAATCTAAATCCTCTAAATTATTTACTGTTACATCTAAAATTTCTAAGGTTTCAGACTTAGGTAATTTTAGATTATGAATTTGACAACCATAAGCGTATAACTCTTTTAATCCTATTAAATCAGATACATCTAAATTAATAATCGGATTACTTGAAACATCTAACTTTCGTAACGATTCAAAATTTTCAATTCCTTTTATATCTGTTAATTTATGTTTTTCTAAATTTAAAACTTCAAATTTTTTCAATACTTCTAAATCTGATTTAAAAATATCTGTTGTTCCATCATTGCGATCTAATAATTGCTCAACAATGATTTTTCTAAAATTTTTATTTGGAAATCTAGAATTTATTACTTGGTCATATTCAAATTGTTTCCAAAAATCCATATACCCTGTCATAACACAATCAATCTGATCTTTGTCTTGTTCAAAATTTTCAAAATCGGTATGTAATTCAAGATAACCTTCTTCAACTAATTTAAACTTTTTCAAATCTTGTTCAAATTCTTCCCAGTTTTCTTTAGTCATTATTCCCTCATCTATTAAATCCTCAAAATCTTCAATCTCACAAAAATACATCTCTTGTTCAGTATTAATGCTTTCTAAGGCAAAATGACGTAATAATATACCACAATCTTTAAGGTTAATTTTTTCACTTTCCACTTCTTGATTACTATTTAATTCTTTTTCTATTGTCATATTTTCCTCTAATATATTAATAAAATCTTTAGTAGTATTATAGACTTCCTCTAACAACTTTGTACGAGTTGGAATGTCGGTGTCTTGTGTCCAATTTTTCAAATAGTTTAAAGAATATTCTGATACATCTAAGTTAAAATGTGAACAAACTGCATAAGCAACTAATTCAGCTTGAAACTCTCGTTCACTTTTAGAATACTGTTTACGTCTTATTCCACTATGAAGTTTTGCATGAGCTAATTCGTGAATAAAAGTTTTAATATTTTGTAATTCACCATTTCTATGATTTAACTCAATCTCTTTTGTTAAGGTATACGTTACTCCCTTACTTGCTCCTAACTCGTTTCCAGTATTAATAATTTCTGCACCTATTGAATCAGCAACTTTCTCTAAAGATTTATAAAAACTTTCATAATTAGGTACATCTCCATCTAGCCAACGATTAGGAAATAATTTGGGTAAATCACTAGCTTTTGCATTTGTTTGGCTAACATCAAAAACGTGTCCGATTTTAAATCGAGTTACACTAAATACTTCTATTTCACCACGATTTATTTTTTCTTTTTCTTCTTTAGTTGCATACTTAACAGATTTAACTTGCCCATCAGAATTTTTAAATGATTGCACTGCTACTGGTACTAACATTTCAATCCCTTTTTCACCACGATTCACATGAAATCCATGCTCTTTCCAAAATTGAAATGTTCCTACTGCTACTGCTCCACTAAATTGTTTCCTAATCAAAGCCATGTTTCTTAAAGAGTATTTATAAAATTTATCTTTAAAATTTAATAACTCTTTAACATCTTCCTCTGATTCAACTAAATTATTAATTTGTTCATTTGCTGAATAAATTAATTGCTCTATACGATCTTGATAATCTTTAGCCATGTTCTTTCACCTCATAAAAAAAAAGCAACTCATAAGTTGCTTTTTAAATTTGTATATATTCTTTTGTTTCCTTATCGAATCCAATAATCCAAACTGATTCTTCTTCCTCTACGTCTTTTAAAATTTGACAATTCATTTCATAATCAAAATTAGATTGTGTTACGTGAACAATTTCTTTTGTATCTAAATCCTTGACTACATAATAATCTTTTTCAATAGAAATAACAAAACCTTTACCACTTTCGGCATTTAAAATTTCTGTTGTCATTGTTTCATTCTCTAAAACTTGTTGCATTGTTTTTTCTTCCATCACTATGCCCTCTCCTTATCATCTTTTTTTTTACTTCCCATCTGTTTTTGATGGGGAATAACGTAATTTTCCCTTAAATAATTCATACTTTCTCGATATGATAAATCTTTCATTTCACACACTAAAGCAATTACATCTCCCCCTTTACCACACCCAAAGCATTTATAAATTTGCTTTTCTTGTGAGATAAAAAATGATGGGGTATTCTCTCCATGAAACGGACAAATACCTACAAAGTTACGACCATTTTTTTGAACGGTTATTCCTAAATCTTGTGCAACTTCTAAAATATCTGTGACTTGCTTTAACTCTGATTTCAATTTCATCAAGTCGCCTTTATTCCAATTTTTATCTTTCAAACGTTGCTCTGATTTTATAGTTTCTTCAAAAACAGTTTGATAACTTGGATTTTCAGAACACATCTGTTTGCAATAATCTAAATACTGTAAAGGTTGGTTTAACTGCTGATTCAATTCTTCTTTATTTTTTAAAAATAAATCATTTGGATCATAGTCACTTGGAAGTTTTGTAAATAAAATCTTTTCTGTTGCTTTCCATGATTTCAATTCATTTTCATTTAACATATCTCGAATAGTTTGTGCTATAAGTTTACCATTTCTAACACTAGCTGAAAATCCGGCTTTGTCATTATCGTAACAAATAATATAATTATTTGTATATTTTTTTAATAATTGAATGTGTTCTTTAGTCAATGCAGTTCCTAAAGTACAAACGACATTTTTCTTACCTAATTGCCAAAGTGTCATACAATCCATGACACCCTCAACAATATAAACTTGATCTTTCTCTTTAATATAATCTTTTGCTCTATGTAGATTATAGAGTGTCTTAGATTTAGAAAATTCTAAACTCTCTGGTGACAATAAATATTTAACATAAATTTGATCTGTGTCTGATTTTTCTTTTAGAGTTCGACCATTAAATCCGATTAATTCTCCATCTTCATTATGAAGTGGAAACATCAATCGTTGATAATTTCTTTCATTATAACGTGCATTTAATATCCCTTGTTTAACCAACTCTTGCTGACAATTTTCTAATTCACTTTTAACATTACCATTTGAATATCCAACACCAAACTCTTTAATTGTTTCATCAGAAAAGCCACGACTTTCTAAATAAGTCATGGCTTTTTTTTCTTCTTCTTTAGTTTGATTTTTTAAATTATTTTGGTAAATCTCTTGTACCTTATTTAGAATCAAACTATTTCCCTCCTTTATTAATTTTTACTTTTCAACTTGTGATTTTCAAGTGCGATTAAACGCTGATAATTAACTTGCGACTTAATTTTTTCTGTTGCTTTGATCGTCACTAAATGCTCTTTATTCTCTCCATGATCAACAAACTCTTTAATATAATTATCTGCTAATAACATATAATTCAACATTTCTTTATTCGTTCTACTAACTACATTTGTTTCATTACCAATGGTTCTTAATTGTTGTAGAACTGGTTTAAATTTTTCAAACATAACATCACTTAACTGTTCCATAAATTCATCTGATTTCATTTGATGTTGAAGAATTAAACGATCAATAATTTCAGAAAAACTTTCACCTGTTTTCCCTTTTTCTTTTTCTAAAAACTGATATGATGTTTCATTAATATTAATATGTATTCTTTTTTTCAAAAAAAAACCTCCTTTTAATGGGATATTTATGGGTTTTTATAGATATAGAATGTTCTGTTTATGGGTTTTGTGGTTATTTCCTTGTGCAGTTTGTAGGTTTTTATGGATAAAGAATGTTCTGTTTATGGGTTTTTATAGATGTAGAATGTTCTGTTTATGGGTTTTAGTGTTTTTTTATGACCCCAGTCAAAACGTTGGTACTACCAACGTTCACGCCCCTAAGGGGGCAAAACTCTTTATCCTGCTTTTTTTACTTTTTAATCTCTTCTATGAAATAACTAGGTACTTGCACTGGTTTATTATCTGAAATATCAAATAAATCAATTTTAGTTCTAATAATTTCATGAAATTCATCTATGCTAATTTCAATAGATTCAAGGGTAATATCATTTGTAAATTGATCTTTAGTATACCCTTTATATCTGATAGAGAAATTAAACTTGTTTGCTAATTTTTCTAATAAATATAAATTCGGTCTGAACTCAAATAGCATAGGGTTATTTCGATCAATATAACACCTCATTAATTCACTTAAATAACATTCAGTGCCATCATCTAAAACAATAAATTGTTCTTTATCATCTTCTGAACAGAATAAAACTTCTTCTCCATATAGTCCTAAAACATCATATACTGCCCTTAAACTAACTGCTCCTATTTTTTGTCCTTTCCATTCAAATGGTTCTTTAGCAACAAACAAATAGTCATAACCTAATCTATATTGTTTCATAAAATTAAAACTCCTTATTTAACGATAAGTAGTAAGCTATAATTGATGTATTATCTTCAATAATGCGATCACTAGATTCTACATAAGCAAGTAATTGTTCGATAAGTTGAACATAACGTATATGAGAACTCATATTAACATCTTCATATAAATCTTTTTGAATCAAATGTCTTATATACGATTCTCGTGACGAAAAATTTTTTATTTTTGCTCGATCAGTAATAGCATTTATTTCGTGTGATGTTAGCTTTCTGATTTTAATTTCACTCACTGATTATTCACTTCCAATGAATAGATTCGCTCTAATATTTCTGTATTTTTTTCAATCACTCGCTCTTGCTTTTCTATGTGATTTAAAATTTCTTTGATAAAATCTTCGTAACGTTTATCAGATTCTAATTGAAATTTATCATTAGCTAACTGATCTAAAATCATTTGTAAAAATTCATTACGACTTTTAAATCCGTTCTCTTTTGCCAAGGCACTTAAACGATTTGCTACTGACTTTGGAATTTTAATTTCTACTGTTATCACGAATTATCACTCCTTTCAATTTGAAATCTTGTTCCCAAAAATTTGGGTGCGAGTGGGCTTTCTCCACTCGCACTTTTAAATATAATCGCTACGCTCATTTTTAAAAAAATAAAATCTCAACTATTCTGCTATTAATGGTTGATCGAACTGTTTAACTAAATCAATAAGATCATTAAATGACATTCCTCGTTCTGAAATTGTTTGAGTTAAAATTTGATTTTGCAAATCTTTAATCTCATTTAAAACTTGATTTTCTTCCTCAATAATTTGTGCCTTACGCTCTTGTACTTTTTCTAATTTTTCCTCTGCTTTTTGTAATTTTTTTTGTAACATTTACAGTCCACCTTTCAATATTTTAATAATTTATTCACTTGCCTTTTTATTTTCAATTTCTTTTTTAAGATTTGAAATTTGTTCTTGAAGTGTTTCATCATTTGGATTTGATTTTAAACTTTCTTCTGCTTTTGATAATTGATGTTCAAGGTCTTCTAATGTATACTGCGGTTCAACATTCTCATTATCATCATGATTATGTCCATCATGATCGCTTTGAACTAATTCAGCACCCTCAATCACATAAGTTTGTTGTAATGTACCAGTAGAATTTTGAATTTCTTCATTTGGTGTTTGAATATCATCACCTGTTATTTCATCAGAATTTTTATTTTCTTCTTTTGTCGCTACTGGATTTTGAACTTTATTAGTTGATGTTTGTATTGTAGGAGCAAGATAATCCGTTAAACGCTCTTCTACATAATTTGTCATGGTAAAAGATTCTTCAACTACATTCACTTTACGTTGATCAAGATAAATAATTTGTTGATTTATTAAGTGATTATCTGAATCTAAAGAAGTAATTGTGACTTGTAAGTGATATGTATTTTGTGGCCAAAAAAATGAATATCCAGTCATTTTTAAATTCTCTTTTTCTTCTGATTCAAGCGTTAATTGTGAAACATTTTGAACAGGACTAAGTGTACCATCTTGGTTAATCGCATGAAGTGATAATTTAATTGTTTCATCATTAAAACTTTTTCCATCATGGACTAAAGTAAAAAATGATTCACCACTTTCTTTTGATGTAGTTACATCACTAACTTTTACACTTAACCCCATACTTGTATAAATACTCGTTCGCCATGTGTCTTTAATTGGTGTATCATCAGGCAAATAAAAAGGACTTGCTAATAACAAACCAGTTAATAACAATCCTGTTCCTGCAACTGCAATCATTGTTTTCTTTTGATTCTGTTTAAGATTTATTTTTCTCATACCCATATTCCTCCTAACTTATTGGATTCTGCTCTACATCTGTCGGCGGTGTTAAAGGTTTATTTTGTCCACTTATTGATCCAAGATTATCAAATGGTAATCTTAACATAGGATCAATTCTCACACCATTTTCATACCACTCAAAATGAAGATGACTACCACTAGAATTTCCACTATTCCCTTGTAATCCTATGACTTGTCCAATCACCACTTCATCTCCAACGCTAAGAGTGATTGTATCTTGTAAGTGAGCATAACGTGTTTTTGTTCCGTCATTATGATTAATAACTATATTATTTCCATACCCACCAGGATGTCCTATATATCCTTCATTACTTGCAAATCCAGTGACTACTCGTTCCACGACACCACTCTTAACTGCTCTAACACTTGCTCCATATCCACCACTCATATCTAGTCCGTTATGGTTATCGTAGCAAGTAAAACTACAAGTAACACGGAAATCATCAAGAGGAAAAATAATATCCCCCTCAACGATTGGAATATCTTCTGTTGGTGGTTCTCCAATACTATTTTGATAACCAGTTGTTGAATTTGTAATCATCACTACTACGGTTAAAATAGTGACTAAACCCATCAAAACAGAACCGCCACCTAGCAATCCTAAAAGCCAAAATATAAATTTTTTTTGAAGTTGGTGCTTGATAAGGCGGTTTACAATCATTATGCTCCACCGCCCATCCATTCTAAATCTGTATCTGAATATGTTCCAAAGGAATTAACTAAACACGTTGTATCACCATCTATATTAAGAAAAAATTCTCCCTTTTTTAAATTTGAAATTTGATCAATTTCCTCTGTTGTTAAACGGTGTCCTAATAATTTACTATACATTGATTTCGCATTCATCTTCTCATGAAAAATAACATTATACTGGCAAAATCCAAAAATCTGTTTCATGTTTTCTGATTGCTGATCCGTAGCTTCTTTGATAAGGTCAAGAATACTTTGTGTCGCAAACCACAAGCCACCCTCATACTTTCGATTCTCTCGTTGGAACAGTTTAATAAATTTAACACAATCCTCATTATCTGGACTAATAAAATGATGTGCTTCATCAATAACTAATAACGTTTGAGTGATTTTTGATTTCTGATGATTCCCTTTTTTTACTTTTTCTTTTTCTTCACTCCCTAGTAGTACAAGTTCTTGCCATAAATAATATAAAACATTATAAAATTGTGCTTGTTTGATTTTTTCGGGTTGAGCCGTTAAATTTCTAACTAAAAAACAAATACCATTTGCTCGTGATGGATTTACCGTTGTGTATCTATTAAAAAGACTTCCATAGTTATTCACTAAATCCTGCAGAATTGTCACAAGATTATCATAGCGATTATACTGTTGCTCGGTTAAATTATCTTTAGAAAGCTTCATTTGACACGCTTCTAATACTTCACTCAAAATAACTTGTTCTCTTGTCTTATATAACTCATGAAGAACTGATGTAAAAAGAGATAATTCATAATCATTCAAAGTCGGACAAGCTAAACTTAACCATGTTTGAGCTTTTGCTAACGTTAATTGCAAAGCAGATTCCTGTTGTGTTTCATCTTTAGCGAAAACTTTTGCTAAAGGATTTAAAGCATGATCCGTTGAACCATCTAAAGCTAAAACTTGCCCTCCCATGTCAAACACCACTGGTGCAAAATCTCCAACTGGATCAAGCACTCGTACCCTATCTCCTAACATTAAATGATTTTTAACCATACGAAATAAATAAGTTGATTTCCCTGACCCTGATACCCCTGCTACCAAACCGTTAGAAGATGGGCGTTTTTCTGTTTTATAAAATGGATTCATGCAAACTGGTGTTCCATCTTCATCAAATCCTGCAAACCATCCTATCGGATCAGACAATTCCTTTTTATTAGCAGGATATGAACCTGCAAATGTATCTAAAGGAACAATTTTTCCAAAACGTTTATTTTTTCTTTTTGAAATACGTCTTAATTGATTCGTTTGTTCATCTAATTGTTCATCTAAAAAAATTGTTGCTTTATAGCCATGTTGCATAAGTTGTTCTTGAACATTATCAACTTTATCTTGTAATTCTTCTAATGTTTTAGCTTTCAATTTAATTGTTGCTGTTAACCTTACAAACTGCCCATCTTGGTTCACATGATTCATTAATGGACTTAATTCTGCTATTTTTAATTTTAATTCATTAATTTTAGTAGGCTTTTTCGCATTTTTTAATCGATCATCTAATTCGCTAAATGTTTTATTTAATTTCTTTTTAATTTCCTCGCTATGACAACTTGGATCAATACTAATTTGTAATACCCCATCTTGTGGCTTTAGCCAGTTACTCCAAAGTGCTGGATTATCGTATGGAAAATCATATATATGTAAATAAGTTACATATCCATCCGCCATCTCAATGTATCTAGCTTGTACCTTACATCCTCCAACAGGGGCTATCTTTGCTCGTAATTCTAAATTTAGATACTCACGAAGTTCATCTAATTCTTTTACAGGATTTTTTTTCATACTCTCACCTCTCCTTTTAAATTTAAAATGCGAGAAATGACCGTTAAGACGTTCTTTTCTCGCATTTAGTATATTTATGTCAAATTATCTTAAAACTCGTTAGAGAGCGATTAAATGCTAGTTATATAATTGATGAAAAAACTTAATACTTTCATCTTCAGTTAATGGTCGATTTTTAATTTCATCTTGATGATATGATAACCACTTCACCGCTTGTTTTAACTCTTGATGATCAACCGCTAATACAACAAGGTAATACCGTTCGATAGATTGCCCTAACTCTAATTCTTCTAAACGTTTTATTTCGGCTTCAAGTTCTAGTTTGGCACGTTCAGTTAATTCAAAAGATTTATGTTTTTGTTTTTGTCGATAATAATTAATCTGATTTTGATATTTAAGTGGTTCTTTTTGAATAAACCAATGGCTTGCTACATTAAAACTTTTAAGACGTTTGGCGACTTGTTGTAAAAAATTGATTAATTCTTCGTAAGGCTTTTTTTCTAAACCTTGTTGACCGATTACTTCAAAGACTTGGATAACATCCCCTGTTTTGGTTTTAAAAATTTGTGGTGTAATTTGTGATACCACTTCAACGATTTGGGTGCTATTTCGCATGATAAATCTTCCTCCTGTTCTTTAAAAGTTAAATTCATAATATCTTGACTAGGTGGTGCTAAATATGTTCCTTTTGGTCGATTCATCCAAATCACAAATCTCTTACAATTTCTCGTTAATGGTACTGGTGAGGGGAATATAGTTAGATAAACACAAAATAAAGCTATTACTACACAAGCCATTCCTAAAAAAATGGGAATATTAGGAATTAAATTAATAATATCAGTTGATAATCCAAATGTCGCCATAAGTGGTATTCCTATTAAGGTTGCTAAATCTGATATAAAAATTTGAAATGTCCATCCTAAGAAATTGACCTCTGGAAACGCATAATTAACTTCTAAATCCTTTGGAATTAAATACATTATTCTTCACTTCCTTTCTCTTCATCTTTGATTTGCCAAACTTCGTGTGGTTTTAAAGTTGTTGTTTTGGCTCGTTCATCTGATTTTTTCATTAAATCCTCAAAGCGATTTACTGTATAGTTATTCTCTTCCTCTACTGGTGGTATCGGACCATCCTTAATTGATTGATCTTTAAGTTGTTTCTTTCTAATTTTTTCATTAATTTTATCTGTAACTGGTTTAGCAATTTTTTCAACCTCTTCAAGATTTTCATTAGCTGATGATATTACTTTATTTACAACTAATTTCCCTCCATCAACAATCGGATTTTTTATCTTTTCGTTTGCCTTCTCTTTAACATTATGAGTGGTATTCTGAACTGTTTTTCGCCCCTCTGTTGCTACATTTTGAACAGTTTGACGAATGTTTGATTGTTGCCACATTTCAGATAAAGATTTAACACCTTTTTGATCTTCTTTTTCACCAACTGTATCAGTAGTATCAGTAGTATTAGATGATGAATGGCTTTCCGTTGGATTCACATTAGCAACTACTGATTTTGATGTATCATTTGTCATACTAGATGGCGAATGACTTTCTGATACTGATTTGTCCTCAACATTAGAATCTACAACCTGTGATGAATTACTTTCTGTTGGATTTGCTTTAGCAACTACTGATTTTGGTGTGTCGCTTGTAGTGTTAGGTGATGTATTAGATTTTGAACTCATAACATTTCCATTTTCATCAAACCCTTTAAAATGAACTGCTTTTTCAACACCTTTATTGACACCATTTTTAATACTACTTGCGACTTTCTGAACTGATTTATTTTCAGAAACAGTTTTTCCTGTTTTGGCAATATTGCTGATACCCTTTGTCGCACTTTGCCCCAACTCTTTAGTATTTTTAGCAATATTCATAGCGTGTGATGTTGCCCTTACCGCATCACCTGAAATTCCTGCATCCATACCAAATAATTCTTCTACAATTCTTGGCCCATCTAATAACATTAAAACGGCAGCGATATAGCCTAATAACTTCATATACATCATAATGCCCCAATCAATATTAACTAAGCCAAATCCTGTGTTAATCCATGCGATAGCCAGTTGATAACAACGGAAAATAATCACCACAATAACCATTAATAAGAAAGTTGTTCCTATTGAATGAAGTAATTTTTTAAATCGTTGTCCATTTTCAACATCTGTTAATCCAACAAACGGAAGTAAAATTTGTTTAAAGGAAAGTTCTAGAATCAATCGTAAGAATTTTAAACCTGCAAAGATAAAACCTAGACTGAGGACTAAGAAACTCAAGATAAGAACAAAGGGATCTTGAAGCTGATAACGATAAATATTTTCATCAAACCATCCAAACCAGCTATCCTTTAGTTTTTGACTTTCCCACTCACCAGTCGATTGATTATAAACTGGATACTCCTTGTTGATTTTGTCACGATCAAGCAATTCATTAATATTAAAATACTCTGGCTCAAACGTATTTTCCTTGATGTTATTGAGTTGAGTGTTACTCTTTTGATTAATCACATACTGTAAATCGACTAATTGATCTAGAATCAACGACTTAGATAAATTGAGTTGATCGTCACCTAAAAAAGCATTCATGCTTGATTGAGTTAAATCATTAAGCAAAGGAATAAGTGATTTTCCATTATAAATAGGCATGGTTAAACTGGTAAGCAAACTCGCAATCACCAATAAATTCACACTCGTTTGTTTAATAAGGTTATGATTTTGTTTAGTCATGGCTTTAAGACCTATCCACACTAAAATTGGACTCAAAAAAGCAATTCCAAGAACAACTGAATGGTTAATAAACTCATCCGATGTTAAATTTGAAAAATTAGGTGCAATATCAAAGATATAATTCAACGCTTGTTCAAAAAAGCCACATACAGTATATCCTAATTTCACAAGCCACCAAATAAGCCACCTAAATACGTCACTAAACATAGTTGTTACTTCAACGTTTTCACGAGCTAAATCTGTGCTAAAACTCGAAGCAAAAGCTATTTTAGGATAAAAGAAAAAGCAGATGGCTAAAAGTCCACCTGCTTTATAAAAGTTTTTCATGTTTATCACCTTACATTAAAAAAGGTACGATCATCGCCATTCCAGTTTGGAATCCACCTTGTTGCATTAATCCTTGAACAAAAGAAGCAATCGTTCCCCCACCAAAGATAAAGATACCTACAATAATTGCTTTAACAATCCATTTCTTCGCTTTCGCAAATGTTTCGTGAGATTCATCCATAAACATAGAGCCTACACCGAATAAAATACTTGATAAAACAATCACTGCTAATCCAACTAAACTCATTTTCTCTGATACAAAATTTAATACATTAATAATATTGTCAAAAAAGTTCATTCTTAAATCTCTCCTTTAATTTCGATAAAATTCGTCATTGCATTTGGTTTATAATGATGGAGTTGCAATGATTTACTCCATATATCTTTAAAGAAAAAGACTACTCATTATAAAAGTAGTCTTTTTTTATTTGTCCAATGGAATCACCCCCTTTCAAGGTATAAAAAAACAACTTTTAAAAAGTTGCTACTTATGAAATATTGAAAATTCATATATTTGTTTATCTATGATTCACCTCTTAATCCTTATCATTAATTTCTAATGGTTGTTCAGAACGACTACCGACAATCAATGCACACATAATCCCTAAAAAAAATACTCCGCTAATTACTCCCAATCCAAAAAACATCATATTTTGCCACATTATAAATCACTCCCAATAAGTTTTTTTCTATCTTTTGATAGGTTAGACAGACGATAATTTAAAATTTTATAGGAATAACTTATTTTAAGGAGAACATATGAAAAGTGAATTGATCTCGTCTGCCTAACCTATCATTCCAACGGATCAATGTCCGTTGGAATGATAGACATAAAAAAAACAACTATCTATTAGTTGTTACGTTTATGTTTTTTAGTTGCTACTGCTGATCCAACCATAATTAAAGCAAGTCCACCAAACATTAATGTATTTTGATCAAATCCTGTTTGTGGTACTTCAACAATCGCTTTATCAAGCATTGTCACAACTAATTCTCCGTTATCATCTGTGACAGTAAATTGAATATCATCTGCTAACTGATAACCTTTTGGTGCTTGAACTTCGTGTAAAGTATATGTTCCATGTGCTAATCCCTCAACAACATACGCTTTTCCATCTGTAATAAACTCACGAACAACATTTCCATTTTCATCAATGATTTGTAAATGAGCACCAGTTAATAACTTTCCATTTTCATCTACTTTTTCAATGATAGTTTTTGTTAATTCGTCCGTAACCTCTAATATAGTCACTCCATTATCATCAGTTACCGTAAATTCAATGTCTAAGACTTTTTGGAATCCGTTAGGTGCAGTAATTTCACGTAAGATGTAATCTCCATGCTCTAACCCCTCTACTACTTTTGTTTCATCTGTTGTTGTCCATTCCTCAACAACCTCACCAGTAGCCTTATTGATAATTTGCATAATTGCTCCAAATAGTTTATTTCCATCTGAATCAAATTTATCAATTTCTACTCGTGTTTGTAAATCTTGTCCTTGTACTTTAACAATTTGAGGTTGATCGTCAACATAAAATGCGACATCTTCCATTAACACATAGCCACTCGGTGCTGATACTTCTCTTACAAGATATTCCCCATGTGCTAAGCCACTAAATTCATATGCTTTATCCGTTGATACCCATTCATCAATAAGAATTTCTTCTCCATCTACTAATTGAATAAGTTGTAAAGTTGCTCCGACTAAAGCAATATTTTCTTCATTAACTTTTAAAATTTCAATTTGAGTGTGTAAATTCACTCCTAAAACAAAAATAGGATTAGGATCATCTGTCACTGTGAATGGTATATCTTCCATTAATACATATCCACTTGGTGCTGATACCTCATGTAAAATATACTCTCCATGTTCTAAGCCTACGATTTCATGTGCTTTATCAGTTGACACCCACTCGTCTACTAATGTTCCATCTGCTTTTAAAACTTGTAACATTGCTCCTGCTAGTGGCTGATAAAATTCATCCACTTTTAAAATACTAATACTTGTTAATAAATCTTGTCCTTGTACTTTTAAAATTTCTTGCTTATCTGTCACTGTAAATGGAATATCTTCCATTAACACATATCCGCTTGGTGCTGACACCTCATGGAAGATATATTCTCCATGTTCTAAGCCTACGATTTCATGTGCTTGATTCGTTGATACCCACTCGTCTACTAACGTTCCATCTGCTTTTAAGACTTGTAACGTTGCTCCCTCTAATGGATCATTATTTTCATCTACTTTTAATAACTCTGTTACTGTCAGTAAATCTTTACCTTGTACTTTTAAAATTTCTTGCTTATCTGTTACTGTGAATGGAACATCTGACATTAACATATATCCACTTGGTGCTGACACCTCATGGAAGATATATTCTCCATGTTCTAAGCCTACGATTT